>JACCDX010348478.1_pt1 | contig 39346 bp, 33 predicted proteins | sample 7449681 | NCBI WGS metagenome assembly JACCDX01 (sample SAMN15323450, study PRJNA562643) | freshwater metagenome | isolation source: river surface water | place: USA:Blue River Watershed | collected 2017-08-18
AAAGTACCACCTTGATCTCTAAGCTGTCTGTGAAGCATGTAGTTAGAACTATTAGTCAATCCGTTGAACTGTACCTCACTAACTTCCAACTTTCTTGTTGTGCTTTCAATATTAAATATTGATGGAATTAGTGTGACTAGGCGTTGCTGTAAATCTTTGTGCCTTTTCTCATAGTCTAAATGTTCAAGCATGGTAACTCCAATATCTGTGTATTTTCTGTGATAAGTATATAGAAAGGAGGTGCAAAATGACAACTAAATCGGCACCCAAAAATGACTTGCCAAAGTGGAAATGGAGTGACTTCGGCGGACCTACACAACCAAAAAAGTAGATACGCTAGTCACCCCATTACCGTTTGGTAATTTTTAGCTTATATTACAAGATAAAGATACTTTTATAAAGTATGTGATAATCAAAATGTAAATACAAGTAAAATAGCTAAGAAAGGATAAGCATGAATGAACGAGAACGGTGGCTACTATTTTGGTCAGTAATTGGAGGTTTCTTCGGTTGGCTGACATGGGAGCTAAAAAACGAAAAGGACAAATGCGATGAAGAGCACGAAAACTACATACGCAGGTGTGTACGACAAAAACAAGAGCACGAATACTACGATCGCAACGGGTGAAAAACCACCAAGTGAATATTGCCCGATCATAAAAACAGCTTGTAGTCTTATTAACTGCGCAAAGTGCAAGCCACTATCATCGTTTACAAATGACGCCATTTGGGTATGCGTAGGATGCTACGATAAATACATGAACGGCTTGTATTCAATATTACCATTTCACTCAGTAGGCAAATGCCATGTTTGCGGATACGCAAGTGTGGCGCTGATTTTGACGGAGATAAAAAATGAAACTTAAAGAAAGAGAAGAGAATGGAATTGTCGGCGTCTGCCCATATTGCATGGAAAGCGATAGAGATGATCCTAACTCATATATAAAGGAAGGCGAGAAATGCTATCGTGTTGAATTTGGACATACCTTCAGATCTAAAGAGGGAGGACACATTATATTCGAATCAATGACTGAGACATGCTATTTCGAATATCCATGTGATAACTATGATGAAGATCCCCACTCAACAGAATTTGATGATACCTATGCAAACATGTTCATTCACGCAGACTGCTTTGAGGGAATTAAGTGGGGTAAGAACGAAAAGCAAAAAGAGCCAATCAATTGCGGTGTGTGCGGTGGGAAACTTATAGGATTCCACAACATTGCTGTTGGCGAGTCTCCAAGTATGATGGCGCGTATTACACAAGGATATGCTGATCTTGATGATAAGAAAGACCCAGACTTTACGGAAATTGTACAGCCAGACTTAATACCAGATAGATATTTATGCTTGGGATGCATAACACAGCTGTTTGAATGTCATACTACAATCATGGAAAGCTTAGAGTTTGTAGAGCAGGTATGTAAGCAAGAGTGTGATAAACACGAGAAGGATGATAATGATTATATAGACCCAGATGACAGAATACACTAATACCCTACGGGGTTTTGTCGTCTTGAAGGCTTCATTGTTGGCATTGGCGACTGCATAGGATTTAATGGATTAGCCTGGCTACCTTTTCGGGACGCTAATATATTATTGACCATTTGGAACAACGGAGGATTTGCGATTGCCATTTGATTTAGTATTTGATTTTGTCTATCCGGTGGTACGCCCGTGATATAAGACGCTGCTCTTTTAGCTACATAGCTGATGTCCATGTTATTGGAACCCGCTTGTACGCCTGAACGTTCATTACCAAACCAAGGAGGAATACCTGTCTGAGGTGTTCTTGAACCGTTTCTTGAATAAGCTGTTGCACCATCAGGGAACCCAGGCGCTACTTGGTCGCCAGTCATTGCGCCTTCTGGTAAGGCATTGTTAGAAGCGACTGCTTGGTTCATCATAGGAACTTGTTTATTTTTAGCTTTTTCTTCTGCTTCAGCCTGCATACGCTCTTGTATTTCTTGTTGTTCTTGTTGTAGATCTAACTGACCGAGAGCTTGTGAACGTTGATTTTGCATTTGATAACGACTATTAATCGCCATGATCTCGCCTTGCATGTGAGCCTGTTGTGCTTGCATACGCTTTTGTAGCTCAAGCATAGAACCGCGTTCTTCGTCCATCTTCCTACGCTCTAGCTCTGGATCAAACCCAAGATCTTCTAGCAATGTTCTATCCGCAAGCTTTTGTGCTTGTACAAGTTGGAAGTAAAGCATTGTGCGTTGTAGGTCATCCGCCATTTTAAATGGCCTAAACTCACCATCAATTTCTGGATAATTCATAAACTGCGCAACACGTCTAAGAATAAAATTGAATACTAAATCTTGTTGATCTTCGATGTACGAAATAAACTTATTGTGCAGTTGGAACATTGTTAAGTTAGTTCCACTATACTGCACACCACCAAATACAAACTCGGGAGGAACGCCCATACCCGCAATTACGTGTTCCATCCAAACTCTATACTCTTGATGTAGAATAAGAGAACGTCCTTCACCGCCAATCTGTTGGAAGCCTAAAGGTAACGGCATGATTGGAATACGATTTGGGTCGATCTTCCACTGACTAAGCTGTTTTTCAACTTCTGTTTTCCACTCACCAAGATTTAACATTGAATAAGGGTCAGCCGTAGGAGAGTTTGATGACGGGAATACAATACGCATTGGTACGATGTGTTCCTGCGCAATTGCCTCTTGTGATCTACGTAGAATACCGAGGTAATGTAAATCTTTCATTACGGGAAGTATCAAAGGAGTGCCGTATCCCATGCTCTTTTGCGCTAGAGTTGGGCGCTTGAAATGGAACACGTTTTCTTTACTTAGTATTAAACGCTTTGATCGTTGAACGGCTTTAATAAATACATCTGGAAGATCTTCAATGCGTCCTTTACGTCCCATGCGAATTTCATTTTGTAGTTCTGCTGGTATGTCGTAAAAATATTCTGTATCGCCTGTTATGTCATCATACTTTACATCAATACGCTCTGGATCCCATCTCATAAGACGGATACCTCTTAAACTACGCATTGATTGATCATTCACTTCCGCAAAACCTACATGTTCACACTTATTGCAGGTCAACTGATATCTCATGTTTACCCAACGGTATTTTGTACTAATATCCTTGACAAAGTGCTGTGTTTTACATTGCTGACAAATTAAAAACTTTTTAAACGGAAACAATACACTTACATAACAGTTTCCATAAGTATAATAGTCTAGGCCCACTTCAACGCGAAATGCTTTTAGGTTTAAATGCTTTACTACTTCTTCGTACTTGTTACGTAAAATATCGTTGTCAGTTTTAAATATGATTGGCGTAATTGGGTATTCGGCCATCTTTGTAATAGCGGAATTTACTGCGGGGTTTGTAAGAAAATAAAACCTACACCAGTGAAACATGTTTTTAAACGATGTAGGTAAATACGCTTGCCCTTGATCAAAGAATGGGTGCGGGTATTTAGGGGCTGATGTTGCTCTACCCTCTGCTCCCGCAGAGTTTAGCATAGACCCTTTTCCGCCTAAACTAAACCTATAACTCATTATACGGCTCCGCTAGTTGGTTGTTGCTGTTGTAATGGTTGGGGAGACGGCTGCTGTTGAAGTCGTTGTTGTGCTTGAAACTTTTGAGCCATAGTATCTCCAGCACCGACACCGCGTAGCTTCGATAACCCGCTATCAAACTTTCGACCAATAAATTCTCCAGCCTTTTGTCCTAGATTACCGGCGTAGTTAGACGCAGACAGAGATACGGGTAACGCAGCCGCTCCTAAATATTTATTTACGCTGTGTGGCAAATATCCTAAAGCCGACCCTACGGTATAACCAAGACCCCCCGCTATACGTTCAGTGCGTGATCTTCCCTTACCTTCCGCGTCTTCTTTGCTAAACCCTGCGGCAATACTAGGTACGCCCATACTAGCTACAGTAAGCTTTGCACCCATAGGAAGATACCTTGTGAGCGTACCCGAACCACCAGAGTATCCCCCGCCCCCGCCAGCTTCTCCTAGATTTCGCCATACGGCTTTTCCTATTGACTTGGGATCCCATTTAGCAGACTGTGCTTGTCCCAACAACGCTTTTGCCTTGTCTTTTGCACTTAACCCGCCTAACTCAGATGGGCCTAAGTTTTTAGTACTTTCCCAAAGTTGCTTAGGGTTCATAGCAGAGTAGTTAGGCGTCGCTGGTGGTGGGACGGCAGGTTGCGGATTTCTAGCTTGTTGAGTAGCTTTTGTAAAAGCTGCTGATCTTTTTTTATTAGTTCTAGCGGCTACTTTAAGTATGTATTCACTCATATTACGCTCCTAACCTGCATTTCAAATCGTTGCTTAAAATCTCTTCTAACGTATTCAGCGGCTAGTAATTTACCTACCTGTACATCAGTTTTGTCAAGATTTAGCTGTATGTTGTTCTTTGATAAAGACTTTAAGGAACCATACCTAGTAGAAATTGATGCGTAATCATATTCATCAAATCTAATAATATTACGCCCTCGATCTTCTAGACCTTCTAACGGTTGATCCTTAAGTATACCATCTTCGTATCTACCACAGCATACATCACACTGCCCATCAATCAAATCGTCATATTCTGTATTTCCACAATCTTGACACTTATACATTGGTCTACATAAATAAGACATACAGAATGTTAGTGGATCTGGCAAGAACTCAAGTTCCTCAAAGCGCGCACAAGCTGCGATAAACTTTTTAACATCTGTACCAAATGGTATCTGTTGTATGAGTCTTAAACAGTCTACGCCGATCATCATCTCGTATAACTTTAGATGGTCAAATTGTTTAAAGTTTGGGACATTGCCGAGTAGAGCCGTGCATACGTTTCCAAATGAAACGGGGTCTGTCCAGGGCAAAAGAGTATTCTTTGCCGTAGCATATGCGCCTAACATCTGCCAGGTACCCTCTGACATTTTACCATACCCTTGTTTTTCTAGAGCATCTCTAGAAACTGATGGTAGCCACGTTCTCCACTCATCCCCCAAAAGCTGATCACAAGCTCTTCCAAGAACTACAGGATGGCTATCGTTCTTTTGAAAAAAGTCTTTTGGTAAGTTGCTCATTACTCTCTACCCATCTTTGGACTTGCTTGTCCTTTAGTGAGTCTTTCCAACGCTTGTGTTGGTGACTCATAAAGTTGTTCTTTTTCAAGAGCTCCGTCATAGTCATATAAAGATCGACCACGTGATTGTAAATTGTCAATAACATTATCATTTACAAGACGTGAAATAACTGTCTTTTGTGGATCTGGTAGAGAGCTAAAAATTGTCCACGGATTTCTGATCAATTCCGCCACCAAATCAATGTGAAATGTTTGTTCGAGAATAGATTTAGCCGATGGGTTTTTTACCCACTCTTCTAGCTTGCGTTGTGCTAGTGTATCAGATGGGCCTTCCCATGTCTCATTTCCGACAATATCTGCTACCTTTTCAAATACGGTATGGAATGGATCAGGCATTCTTCCGTAGCACTTATCTAGTTGATACGCCTTATCTAAATTTTCAATTAAGCTAACAACTCTATAAGGATCTACATCTTCCCGACTCGCAATCTTTACAATTTCATCAACAGCTGCGTTTGTTCTACCACCAGATAGATAATTACGCATTTGCATGCCAGGTGCGATGCTATTACGAGGGACACCGACATAGCTAGCAATTTTTTCAGTAGGTTCAAGCCCATTTTGTAGCATCACGTTTGCTAAGCCTTGTGCGTATTCAATTCTATCAGTCAAGCTAAAGTTTTTTTCATACATATCAAAATATGCGCAAGCAGTTTTGATCTGCGCTGATGAGTTAACGGGGTATTTACCAAGTAATTTCATAGAATCCTCCATAGGTTATCTTATTGCCTACATAAATGTGATAATTCTTTATAACACAAGAAAGGAGTAGTTATAATCAAAAAATGACAACTTACTACAATAACACGAATAAACCGCACTGTTTTGGTAATGATGATTACTATAACGAGACTTCACGTCAATGTTCGGGATGTAACTATCGACAATCGTGTGCATTAGCGCTTCAAGAGAAAGGAAAACAAGAAGAAGTGAGCGAAGTAAATTACTACCGTCCTAGGACAGCGTCTAACAGTACGCCAACAACTGGTACTACCACATCTACATCTAGTGGAACAAGCTCGACATATACAGCAAACTATTCGGCGAACAATAATAATAACGCATCCAACAGACCTGTTGTAATGCGAGGTTCGACGGATGACTTTAACTTTGATAAACCTTTGGGTAGACAATTCGCCACTTATTTGGCATATGATATTGCACAAGTTAGTACCGAACGCTTACACTCCTTCATCGTAGCAAGTAAAGAAAACTACCGAACATCGCTAAAAAAACCGGAGAATAAATGAAGCTTAAAGACTTCTTAAGCGCAAAGCGAACTGCATCAAAGTTTCAAACATTTGTTGACATTTCTGCGTATGCAAAAACACGTGGATATGATATAAGTGCTGAGTCATTAAGACTATGTGAAAAGGGCGACAGAATTCCTAACTCGGATACGAGAAGGATTCTAGTCGAGATCTACAAGCTAACACCAGATGAAGCGGATACGCTAAATTGGTTATGTGCTTCTGAGATACTTGCAAGAGACTTTCCTGACTACATAGCTGTTAGCAAACAGAAGACAATCGCCTTTTCGGAAGCATTAACACAAAGCCTTAGGTATCTACCAGACGACACTAAGTCGAAGTTAAAAGACACACCATGGATCAAAACACAGCTTACATAAGCAACTATTTGTTTTTACCAAGAAAGCATGTCAGCGTTGCACCAATACGCTATTCGTTAGCAATCGGCGATATGCCGTCAGACTCATTATTAACTGACACCCATATCAGAGTTCCAAGACACTTTTTGGATGTTAAAAATACAGAAGTACCTTATGCAGTAGAAGAAATTTTACACAGCGCACAAACGATTGACGTAGAAGCTAAGACTTCTCTTCGACCAGGGCAAGTTAACGCCTTACAAGCAATGATCGACCATAAAAACGGTATACTAAATCTCGGATGCGGACATGGTAAAACCGTTGTGTCATTACATTATCTTGCGCACACAAAGACTAAAACAATCATTGTTGTTAATCGCGCAAACCTAATTGATCAGTGGCGAGAAGAGATCGACAAGCACTTGGACATCAAAGCTAAAAGAATAGGCGTTGTACAAGGTAAAAAGTTTGAATGGGAAGATAAAGATATTGTTCTTGCCACTATTCAAACACTTGTTAAACGTATTGATGGCAATGATGAGTTTTTTAAGTCATTTGGTTTAGTAATTTTTGATGAATGCCATCATTTGAGTGCTCCGGTATTTAAACAAATATGCCCACTATTTCATGGACTGCGTCATGGGCTATCAGCAACACCAAAGCGTGAAGACGGTTATCAAAATGCATTTATCTATCATCTTGGTCCCGTGTACTATAGCGACATCAGTCAAGAGATTGTACCTAAAAGCTATTTTGTAAAGACCGGCATTAAAGATGATGATGTTGCGGATGACGCTTATGACGTAGCAGGTGAAATACACCATCGCAAGCTATGTGCGTGGCTAGGGTCCTTGCAAAATCGAAATCAAATTATTTTCGATATTATTGATAGGCTACTGAATAATGGACACAAGATCCTGTGTTTATCTCATAGCGTAGAGCATGTACAAGAAATGCATAAGCTACGCATAGATTCGGGAATTGCTTGTGGCGATGTAGATCCTGAAAAAAGAAGAGAAGAAATAGAAAATAATCCATTGAGCTTTGGGACAATTGACGTAGCGGCAGAAGCGTTGAATGTCCCATCTCTCAGTGCTCTTATTGTTATGACTCCCTTTGGTGCTAAAACACAAGGTAATATCCTACAACAATCGTTGGGTAGAATACAGAGACGTTGTCTAGGTAAAAATGATGCAATTGCTATCTTTATCGAGGACGACATAGGTATGTGTTCTTCACTGACACGTCAGATTAAAAAGAGATTACGAGAATGGGATTATCCCTATGAGGAAACAAATTCAAGCGAACTTATCCAATCCCTATCAAAGGGAACACTTGCGTTTGATTAACAGTGTTGCTACGGCTACAAACACACCGTCCGATTGTAAGAAGTGCGAGCTACACTGTACTCGCAAGAATTTAATTTATGGTACAGGCAATCCTAATTCACGAATACTAATTGTAAAGGACATGCCAACAAGCGAAGAAAATAGAGTTGGTACGCATGATACGCCAGATCTCGATCTTCTAGTACGCGTCTTTTATGAGATCGTCGTAAAGGAAGAGAAACTATATGGGCGTGTTAATCAAGATGAAGCTCGTCAGGTATTGCTTGACTCTTGCTTTATTACAGACTCTGTTGCTTGCCGTTCAGAAATACAATCGGGAGAAAACGCTGGTGAGGGACGTGATCCAAAGCAATCACAGATTAAAGCTTGTAGGGATAGGCTACAAGAAACTGTGTATGAAATTGATCCGTTAATTACACTAGCGTGTGGTAAATTTGCCGTCACATCACTACTAAAAAGAAATAAAGACTTGCCTGCTAAAACCGGTAAAGCGGATTCGCTTTTCACCTACACAGTCCCTGGCAGAATGGTCGAAGAAGTCAGATACAGTGGAATTTATACATACGATTGGAAGCATGCAGAGCGCATTGGCGATTATGATGATCCATCAGGCGCAATTGCAAGCTTTTGTAATGCTATGAGAACCGTATGGAGAATACACAACAAACTAATAGGAGAACGAGATGACTAAGGTCGAAGAACTCAAATCAAAGATTGATAAAGTCCATGCATTGCTTGGCGGTGGTATCCTCAAAGATTTCTTAAGTCCAGAAGCTTATGAAGAAGCACTTCCACGTTTTCAAGAGGGTCTTTACGAATTATCATTTTTAAACGATCAACTCAAAGCCGAGATTGAAGCTGAAAAGACTAAGTTTAGACGCGAAGCTTATGACCAATTTCAAAATGATTTAGCGCAAGGTCGTGATAAGTCAGACGCAATCAAAAGCGGAAACTTTGTAGCAACAGCACGTTATACAAAAGAAATGCCTTACTCTCTTCCCGAAGTACACGCAATTTTTCAACAAGACGGCTTACCTCCGCCAGCATGCAAAACAACAATTGACCTTAAAGCTTTAGACCCAAAGCAAAAGAAGTTGTATAAGAGCCTTGAAAAGATTACTGGCGTGACTGTTGTTGTTAAAGACATTAGCGGTGGAGATACAGAAGACGCTGACGAATAAGTGATAATGATTTATACGGATGCGTATAAAGGAGATAGCTATGGAACACAAACAACACGATTACTCAATCACAGTAAGCTATACACTTAAGTATGGCAATACAGTTTATATCTACACAAAACCAAGGAGTTTAGTTATGAAACATTTAATTGGCGATGGCTTGGCAAAGCTAAGTATGTCAAGCGAACTCAGCGATAAGAATTATGGCGATGGTGTTTCTTGTATGGTTAGCGTAACCGTTACAGTCGATCAATCAGAAAATGCTATTGCAGATGCAGCACAAATCCTACGCGTAATTACTGGCGAAGAAGCTCGTACAGCAATTTCTGAATTTCGTGAAATCTACCGTGAAATGAAAGCAAATAACAAGAAGTGAAAAATCCTGTTACAGTCGAGGGGCTAAAGTTAAAAATTGTTTCTACTACATTCCTAGCGGATACGCTAACAGTGGATGTGGTAATTGCAAATAATAACGCAGTGAGTACACCTGCTACCTTTACAATCCCACTCAATACCGAAAAAGCTAAGGCAATCGCAAGTTTCCGTGATCTGTTAGAGTCACAAATTTTGGAGTATTTAGATGCGAGACCTAGAAGTCAAACTAATATCTAAGATCATGCTAGACGGGAGTCCTCGTAAAGCAAAATCTTTAGGTGTTGGACTTGAATATTTTACCAATCCAAAGTGCGCTCTTGCTTGGAAAAAGCTACTTGAATATGGCTCAATGCCTGGCCAAATGGGTGAAGTACCGACAAAGAGACAACTTACAAAGCATACCGGTCTTGAACTGCTTGATTATGTAGATGAGTCAATGATGGACTTGGTTAAAGAGCTTCGTGATGACTATTCAACTCGTACATTACGCAAGTGTGTAATCGAGGTGGATGATCTATTACGTGCTTATGGACCAGAACTAGCACTTGAACATCTTAATTCCATCGCAAAGGAGCTCAACAGCGGTTTAATTCCTGACAGTAATCGTTTAGATTTAGCTGATGCTATTCCACGCTTTAAAGAGTCATATGAATTAATGCAAAAGGGTAACGGTATTAACGGTATTCCTTTTCCATGGGCTCCGATGAATGACGGTACCGGCGGTATGGCTCCAGGGACTTTCAATGTTATTTATGGTCCAAGTAAGTCAGGTAAAACATGGATGGGTCTCGAAGTTGGTGTTGTTCATCCGTTTGAGCGTGCAAATGCAAGAACGCTTGTAGTCAGTAATGAAATGCCCAATGAGCAAATTTATAGACGTGTTCTAGCTAGAATGTGTCGACTAGATTATGGTCAAGTTGTACGTGCTGCGTTAGATGAAGATGGTCGTGCTCAAATGTATGAACATCTAAACTCAATACATCAAGAACAAATTGATGAGCTCAAGCAGGGTTTAAACCACCAACGCTATCGTGCTATTCGCTGTGTCAAGCCTTCTTCAGCACTTGGCGGTGGGTGTAATGCTATTCGTAGTGAGATTGAAGCGTTTCAACCTGATCTAGTATTTATTGATGGTGTTTACTTAATGACAGATGATCGTACTAAAACACGTGATATGTCATGGAGAACAATCGCAAATATTACACAAGATTTAAAGATGCTTGCAACACGCTACAATCTACCGATCATTGGGACAACGCAGTCAAACAGAGAAGGCGTTAAGCGTAAACCTGGCGAAGACATGGACAGCTATGACGACGTTGGGTTTGGCTTGGGCGCTATTCAAGATGCAGACATGGTTATGCGTGTCCAAAAGATTGAAACAAATCAAGGCGAGAAGGTACTTGTTACTCTTCCCGCTATGCGTGAGTCGAAGGTAGACAGTTTCACCGTAAACTTTGTACCCGTAGTAGATTTTGGCTTACACCAGATCAACCTTACAAGAGACCAAGTCAAAACACTTATGAACCTTGCAGACAACGGATCCGTTGCGCAAGTATCAAATAACATTCAACCAGAACAAAAAGAATATCGTAGGAGAAGACAACCACAACCCGTTCAAGCAACACCATCGTTGCCTACACTACCCTGTAATACAGACGGAGAGATCTAAATGGATATACGGGAAATTGTTACCGAATACTTTGGGCAGTATAAGGCGTCAACAAATAACAATGTTTTTATTAAGTGCCCCAGCCCCGATCATAATGATAGTAATCCATCGTGCCACCTAGACTTAGAAAAGAAGGTTTTTATTTGCTTTTCTTGTGGTGCAAAGGGAACGCTTGAAACCGCTTTACGTTGGAAGAAAGCACCTCCCGATTTGGTATCATTGTTCTCAGAATACAAGCCTGCGTACAAACACCCGACAAGAGTAGAAGAACATCTTTTAGACGAGATGATTTTATACGCTTGGGATTTTGAGCCACAGCCTTGGATAGATGAAGGCTTTGATCCACGTGTTTTACATGCACATGATATTGGCTTTGATATTTACAATCAGCGTATTACTATTCCTATCTATAACAAAGAAGGACGGCTTGTTGCAGTGTCCGCTCGTGCTTTAGGTAGTGAACAACCGCGTTATAAAATCTACAAGACAGAGCTTATGGATTATTGTCCCGTAGGATACAATCCTAAGATACATAATTACTTGTGGCGTTATAATCGTGTACCACCTGATGCGCAATACCTTGTTATTGTTGAAGGTTTTAAAGCCGCTCTTAAACTTGTACAAAATGGTGAACATAATGTTGTAGCATTGATGGGAAAAATGTTATCAGCTGAGCAAGAGGCTGAAATAGTTTCTAGTCGTCAACGTGTTTACTTAATGTTAGATAATGACGAGGCGGGTCGCAAAGGTCAGCTAGAAATTGCGATAAGGTTAAGTAAACGAGGCACGGATACGTGGATAGTTGATTATCATACTCGTCAACCCGACACACTCACACAAAACGAGCTCCAAGAGGCTCTCTCTAAGTCACTTCCGCTATTTCAGTGGAGAAGGAAAGGTGAACCATGACACAATGGTTCCGCACATCACAAATGCTTGATACCAAGCCAGAAAAGTCAACTGACAATGTTGGTTACAATGACAGCTACTTAAAGCAAATCAAACTCGGCGAAAAGCCAACAAACATTCTCTTCATCGATTGCTTATATCCAAGCTACTCAAATGCCGATATCAAGGTTCCATATTTTGAATGGCCACGTCATACCTTCAAAGATACTCGCGATGGCAAAGCATATCTACGCTCATTCTTATGTGTACGCGGTAATCAAAAGGGTGTTGAATGTCCCAGCTGTAAAGCACAATATGATCAAGAAGATAAGCGCTATACAGGCAGACGTATGAGATATTTCTCTGTAATTGCTCTCGATTGGTTCTATACCACAACAAATGATTATGGTGATATCACTTATGAACAACCCGAAAGCCCAGCTCAAAAGCGTCAATGGGAATCTGAAGGTCGCGAAAAAGTATTTGGTAGACGTGGGTTTATTGAAGTAGGCCCTGGTCATGCTTCACAACTCATTGGTATTGCGTCTCAAATCAGCAAGTCTTGTGGCATGTGTATTGAACCTGGTAAAAAGCCAGGCAAGCTCACACCAAGCAAGTTTTCTTGTGCTGCTTGTAAACGAGTTCATGTCGATATGGAAACAACAAGTCTCAATGGCAAGGAAATTGAAGAGTTGTTTTCCAAGCCTTATGCATGTCAGTGTGGCAATAAAGATCTGTTAGAAATCAGCTTTGAATGTGATCGTTGTGATGATCCTCGTCCAGCAGAAATCTTTGATGTTGTTCTTCCACTTGCCAAACGCGGTAAAGATAAAGACACAACAATCATTGTTCCACCTGGCGAAGACATTGTATTCATTGATCATTATCAAGTGCCAAGTCTCGATGGATCAACAGCGCCACTATTCGATGGTCAGCACTTCCACCCTGCAATTAAAGAATTGTATCAACCTCTCGATTTTCATGATGTATTCAAGGTTGAGCTTAACCCTGCGTATCATGCAAAGATGACAGGTATCCAACAACAAGTCAGAACAACAATTGCACCACCGCCCGCTCGCAGAAGATAACTTAAGCGATGAAATTCGTCTCACTGCCAAAACCTACAGTCATCAGCACCGATGAACAGTTTAACTTGCTCATGACGAGTCTAAGCAAGTATGGCGGTTGGGATAACAGATTGGCTCTGGATACGGAGACCACCGGCTTAAATAAACTAAATGATATTCCAATTTATTGGTCTATGTCCGATGGCAAAGATCGTTGGTTATTTAGCCTAGAACATCTATTATCACCAGCCTTTCACGACTTGGTTAATCAACCTAATCGTGTTTGGGTACTACACAATGCTAAATATGATATGCACATGTTAGCAAATGTTGGCGTGCCTGAGTTTAAAGGTACTATAGCGGATACGCTAAGTATGGGTTTCTTATACGATGAAAACAGACAATCAAGAGGAGAGTTAGGCTTAAAGTACCTGGCAAATGATCTACTAGGTATTGCCATGAAACCCTTTAAGGAAATATTTGGGGTAAAGTCCGAAGCAGATATTGCGCCTAAGCTGATCAGTGCAGATGTTAACCTTGTAGCAAGATACGCTACTCTTGACGCATTCGCAACATGGCAGTTGTCTGAGTATCTACGTCAACAGCTTGAATCATCAGTTGTAAATGACGTTGGTACGCATACAGATTTGTTTGACTACTTTATGAGTGTAGAAGCTCCGTTTACTAAATGCTTGTGGCGTATGGAACGCAGAGGGTTTAAGGTTGACTCCCAAAAGTTAACTGATCTGCGTATCCCCATGGAAGCTCGCATGAAGGAAATAAATGCAGACATATTTCGTGCTGTAGGTAGACCCATCAATATACGTAGCGTCAAGCAACTGAAAGAGTATTTCTTTGGTGATGTTTCTAAAGGCGGGCTTGGTCTCAAGCCTGTTAAGTTTACTGATACGGACGAACCAAGCACGGATGAAGAGTCGCTAACAATACTTGCAAGCAAGGGCGTTGTTGTTGCGCAAATGCTTTTAGAGTACAGAAAGCTAGACAAGCTTGTGGGTACGTATCTAATCGGTCTTGTTGAGAAGATTGAGAAAGATGGCCGTATTCATGGGTCAATTAATCAAACAGGTACCGTCACAGGTCGTTTGTCATCTAGTGATCCTAACCTTCAAAACATTCCTCGTAAGGGTGATGCTGGTAAGGAAATTCGTAAAGCGTTTGTTGCAAGTGATGGGTACAAACTTGGCGTATGGGATTATGGCCAGATTGAGATGCGTGTTATGGCTCACATGTCTGCTGACAAGGCAATGTGTACGGCAATCAGCGATGGTCTTGATCTACACTGCTTTACTGCGTCAAGAATGCTCGGATACGAGTATGAAGACGCTGTAGGCGCTAAAGTGATGGACGACGCTGACACACCACAAGATGCGATCAAGGGTATTATGAAGAAGGCCAAAGTAAATGAAGAACGTGCGTTTCAAATCTACGAAAAGCTTTCGAAAGATCCTAAGTTAGTACCCAAGTTAATAAGCGCACGTGATGCGTCAAAGGCAATCGGCTTCGGTATTATGTATGGTAAAGGTCCTGCATCTCTTGGTGAAGAACTCGGTATCAGTCGTAACGAGGCCCAGCAAAAAATCAACGCTTGGTTTAATACGTTCCCCGCGGTTCGTGATTATATCCAGCACACACAATCAACCCTAATCAACGATCCACAACACTGTGTTCGTACTCTTATGGGACGTTACAGACGTCTTATGAGTATCACAAGCACAAATCATGGTATAAAAGCAAAGGCAGAACGCGACTCAATCAACGCACCCATTCAAGGTTCGGCTGCGGACATTACAAAGATGGCTATGCTTGCAATTGATCGCGATCCTATGCTAGGTGGCGACTGTCTAGAAGGCGGTACACTTGGCGTACGAATGCTATTACAAGTACACGACGAGCTCTTAGTAGAAGCTCCAAATGATGAAAGTATATTACAAGAATGCAACAAGAGAATTGTAAATCATATGTGCAACGCTATCGCACTGCGAGTGCCGTTGACAGCAGAAGGGCGATTTGCGAACAGTTGGGCGGAAGCCAAGTAGACGTTCAGCTTGAACACCTATTAAACAATGGTAGAGTAAAGCTTGGCAATATTGGCACCGTCTATGTTTTGACTGCACGTAATCCTTATGATACAACTAAAGTCATGAATAACATTCATTTTGTCCCAAGTGAAGCTCTTCGAGCGCTAGTGGGCAGAGAGGATACTGAAGATCATGATGGAAAAAAACGCAGTAGTCGGAAGCAACAATCTCATCAACATGGTTAAAACAGCTAGTAGGGGATGCCCTTCTTGCGGTTCTAAGTTAGACACACAAGGCAGTCTGCCCCGTTGTCCCGTACACGGTACAGCTCCATTTGAAGCCAGCATGAAACTTGCACATGGCAATCAGGACCCATTCAAAAAGTGAAACTACAAGAAATTTTAGATTTAGATACCATCTTTAATGATTACGATCAACGACTCAATAATGATAGTGATCGTGTTCCAGATGGTAAATTTCATCCCTCTAGCTTTGGTGGTTGTGAACGTAAGCTATATTACGCATATCATAAAACAGCTCCCCAAAATAACATCTCTGCTGGATTACGTCGTACATTCAATCACGGTACAGTAGTGCATGATTGGATCCAAGAAAAGCTAATCAAAGCAATTGGGTCGTGGCATATTAATTCGCCCGATGTTCATATTTCCGTACAGAATGAAGTTAAGATTAACAACTGTCAATGGTCTATTGATCATAACGTAAGTGGAAGTATTGACGCTGTGTTTACATTCGAGAAAGCTGTTGATGAATTTCAAGTAGGCGACAAGGTTGTTTATGAGCTCAAGACATCCGCTAGTAAAACATGGGACTCTTTAAAGTCTCCTATTCACAAGCACGTGCTACAAGCAAATGCGTATGCAGCAGCAATTGGCGCAAAGTGGATTATTTATGATTACTATAACAAGGATAAGGACGTGCATAAGCGTTTTTATCTTCCCGCCGATGATCAAGTCCAACAGCAAATATCAAACGAGCTCTATAATATTATGCTCGCGTGCACATCTGGACAAGAAGTAGCTAGACAACCAAGTAGTTGGGAATGTTCATCATGCCCCTACGCATATACATGTAAGCCAGAAGATGAGTAACACAATCAAAAGAATTTATGACATGTATGAAAATATTCCGTTCTCAAGTAAGGCACGACTAGCATTGCTCGGTATTAATACAGAGGTAAGCGAAGATGAATTACCAAATGTAAATGACGAGCCATATCGTGGCGTATTGCCAGAGGACTTAGATAGTCTTAGTACATCCGACATTTCAAACATGATGTCCGCACACATTATTTGGACAAGATACGTACAAGGATTACTTTCGGATGCGACTGTAAAACTTAACTGTGCTAGCCAAATTTTATCCGCAGTCAAAAGTGCTCTTATTAAAGAAGTTGGAAAAGACTCTTACGAATTTAATGAGGACTATATGAAGGCGATGTGTTCGTATCAAGAGTGCTCCGCTATGAAAACTTATTTGGAAAGTGCACAAAATATGTGTACACAGAATTACAAGGTACTCTCTCGTGTGATTACCTTGCGTGGTCAGGATGCTGACACGACAAGTAGGTTAAACAATATACAAGCAGGATTTTCAAATGCTAAAGGCAGTCGCCCCTGGGAAAAGTCTGACGAGGATTGACGGCATACCAATGCCTCCTTCAGTGAATGCGATTTATTTTACACGTGGCAAAAATCGTGTACTGACGACTGTTGGTAGAACTTACAAGGAAGATGTAAAGGCCCTTATTATAAAAGACGTTATGACAAAACCGGCAGTTGAGTTTAAAAACGTCCCAATGATATTGCACTTAACATTTTACTTTGCGCAGATCGAAAACAAAAACTACCAAAAGAGTGGTAATCGATTTAAGCGTATTGATGTGTCAAATCGTATCAAGATACTTGAAGACGCAATTGCTGAAACAATTGGTATTGATGACTGTCAGTTCCTATGCGTAATCGCCGAAAAAGGTCAAGCAGAGATCGAAAGTGTAACAATGGAGATTTATGATGCTAGTAGCATTTCGAGTAAATAATACAGAAGCTAGACAAGTGGCTTTAGAGTCTGGGTATCGTGTTCCAAGAAACTTTACAGTAGATGACATTGACGCCCTTATTCAAGATCCAAATTCTCGTCCTTATTTAAAGACAACGCAATTAAAACAGCGTGATGTCGTGTTTAATTACTGTCGTGAAAATTGGGAAGTTCTACAGGAAGTTTTAAGGTGTAGTGGTAATTGCGCTAGCAACGCTAACCAATGTACTGACGCACAAGCTTCTGTCTGTTACTTTTCTAATCGTAGATTCTTTAACTAGGGTCATGATAACAAACTAAAATAAGTGATAACTTAATATACGGGGATGCCCACATAACTTTTTACAAGGAGAAAACATGAGTGACGTAGTATCTCAACTCATTAATTTCATTCAAGCCGGAGATGTTTCAAGTGCACAATCTGTGTGTGATGACAACTCAATCAGTGTAACCCACCTAATGCTAGCAAGCAGAAACTTTGTTGATCCTGCACAACTCGCAAAGCAAATTACAGCCGCTCCAACAAATGCCCGTCGTGCAATCGTTGTACAAGCAATTCTAGGTGCAGCGCAAGCAAGCGCATCTAAAGCACAACAAATCGTAGAACAACCACAAGAAGTTCAAGAAGAAGCAGCCGATTTACCATTCGAGCCAGATCCAAAACCAACAGCTTCCGCAGCCCCAGCACGCAGACGTAGAGCACCATCAACAACAGTTGAGTCAAAGCAAATTACACTTGCTGAAGCAGCATCTGATGTAGCACCAGTGCCCGAATTAATTGCACCACAAGTGTCCTTGCCAAACAATGATAAACTTGATGCAGTATTTACAAAGATTGAAAAGCTTGCTGCTGTATGTGATGAAGTCTTAGGCAGACAAGTTGCTCTTGATGAAGGCGTTGGTAAAGACTTTGGTCAAGTGATTGATAAGCTATCCAGTATCCGTGAAGAACTTGGTAGCCTTCAAATTGATATGCTTGAAAATCGCAGATTGATCCTTGAGGCTTTAACCGCTGTCAATAAATTCCGTGCGGGAACAGAAGCACTTGAAATTGCTCTTATTGGTAAAGGCTTGCTAGACTCGGCCCCATTTGCAGAGTCATGGAATAACAATTAATATACACTAATATAAGACGGATACGTCTATGGTTTACAACGGATGCGTTGTTTTACAAAAAGGCAGATCATGAAACAAAAAGATTTGGAATTTATGCTCAAGCATTACTATGCTCTAGATGGCGTAGATGATCTTGAAGATGACCACGATTACGACACAGAAGGCGAAGAATTTAAGTGTGTAAGGTGTGGTGAAGTTTGCGATCAAGATGATAACGCTGGCGACAACATTTGTTCCTACTGCTCACAAGTCACAAGATAGGTAAATATGGTTCTTGGTAAAAAATACAATAAAGATCAGTGGCTACAATTTCTTGTAGATTACAATCCCGATCACACTACTCCTGGCGAAGTAATTGCGCTATATTGGCCACAAGTTAAATTCTATGAAGCTCTACAATTCTTGCTTGTTCCCGCAGGCTTTGATTTAGAAAAGCTAAAAAGAGAAGATGATCCCGCACACTATATCGCTTTCCTATGTTTCTGTTCTTGGGTTGGTCATGGCATAAACCTACTTACTGAACTTGAAAATACAGAAGATGTAAAAGAGCTTGATTACTTACTAACAGCGCATAGAAGTGCAGTACATGATGCACATCAAAACATCCTGCTAGCACGCGATCTAATGCAAGTGTTTGACAGCTTTGTTAATGAAGTGCAGTACTACTTAGAGGAAATCGCTAGAAACTCGGAAGAGTATAACGAAACTGACGACTGCTTCAACTTCCTTGTCAAACAGGAAAACGAGTTTGGCGAAGGTCGTGTTGAAATCCTAAAGAAAGCCAAACCAAAGTATTCCGAAAAGGACGATGAAGATGGCAAAGAAGAAAAATAACAAGTACAACGTAGACGGATACGAACTACAGCTTGGCACTGGTCATACCTTTGAATTTATTCCCGATTTTAATTATCAAACACACTGGGAAACGGATGAAGTAGGCAACACAAGAGTTGTTCATGAAAGCGCAAAGCCAGTAAAGGAAAAGAAAGCAAAGAAGCCCAAGGCGGTTGCGCCTGTTGTTGGTGGCCTTAATGATGCGGGTGAATATATTCTAGGCGACAATTCTAAAAATGGCGTTAAAGAAGAGCTGAAGCAAATGAGCTACTATCTTTCCGAAAATCTTACTAAAGCAATCGCATTAAGAGCAGCGTATTCAGGAGTGAGTAAGAGCGAAGTTGTTAGAGACGCTTTATCCGCATTCTTGACTAGTGAACTAGGCAACTTACATCAGGCAAGATTAACTAGACGTTAATATTTATAGCGTAATAAGTACTATTCTCTTATTAAAGTATTCAAACCTTTTTTGTTAATGAACAACGATATGAAACGCCTGCCGGCAATTTTTTAGCTATTTTCTATTAAAGCGTATGACATAGGGTATACTTATTTTTGTAAAAGCTCCTGCCTGCCTTACGTCATTTGCGTCTCTAAGACTAGAGACGATTATCTTGTCCGCAAAAAACTTTTTAACCCTTGCGATTGCATCAGGGTCTCTGCTGTTGGTCGGGAAATCTGCTTCGGACGACATATTGGGTAATTCCGCATTTCTTATTCTTGACACTCTGTTACAGTCTACCGCCGCACTCAAAAATGCCTTAATATACTGACCTATGTTAAAATTATCAAGACGGTAGCCTTCTAGATATCCGTCGTTTTCTTCATCTTTTAACCATGCATTAAATTTTTGATTTGTCTGAAACCATTTTAGTTCGTTATATATGTTTAAATAGAATCCGTCTTGCTGTCTTACGTTTAGAAAATCTAATCTACTTAATAAGTTGTAGTAAGATCTGTTATTTGCTTCAAATTTTTCAATAGTATCTAAAGTAATCCCTGCCTCAGAGCTTACGTAGTATCTCTTTCTTTCTGTATCGGACTTGCCTTGTACTCTGACAATCTTTTTTGGAAAAGACCTAATTAAAACTTCTTGATTTGTCACGTCCTTAACGCGCAATGCTTCTTGTTCAATATTTAAGTTTTTTAAATTAAGAGTAGTTCTAATATTTCTTCTAAATTTATCAGTAAATTCAGTCTGAGGAGTTTCCGCATAAATTTTAGGAAGCCCACTGTAAACTCCTAGGCTATTAAACGGATCATCGTCAGCAAAAGTTAATAGCTGATTATAGCTTTTACTCTTGATAGATGCATTTCCAATAGATATGCTAGTAGGCTTTAAATCCCTATTTGACGCGTCTAACTCTACCTCTGTACAGCAACGTAACAGCTTATACAAGCTGGTGTATATAAACCCCGCAGCATAATTTGTTTTTTCTACGTGATCAAGAAATCCTCGTTTAGGCGGATAGGATGGTCCATTGGGATCTTCTTGCGTAAAATCCCAATAGCTTGTTTCTCTATCTAACCACAAAGGCATATACTGCGCTGGTTGAAAAGTTATTGATACAATGTCCCCAATATTTGTTCTATCGCCTGCCTTGATAGCCGCGCTAAAATTGATCCATGTTATTAACGGTCTTGTAAAGAAAGCCATATTTCCGTCAATATCTTTAAAATCCGCGCTTATAATATTGTTAGTGCCTACTCGTTCATAATCAGTAAGTATTCTAGCCGCATTATTAGTTTCGGTTATTACTCCGGAAGATTCAATATTTAAGTCACTGACGGGATACACATAACCGTCTTGTACGTACGTATTTAACATTACTGAAAAAACAATCTCTGGGCCTGCAAACTGTATAATATATATTATTTTACCATTATTTGGATCTAAAGATGGTACTATGTATGCTCTAGAGTTATATCTAGATATAACTGTAATAGGAATTGATGTGACGACTGCTGGATTTCTTACTAATCTCAAAATACCCATCTCCTCTGGGTAGTTCATATTATTCTCAGCTAATCCGTAATCTTGAACTATGTTAAGCGTATTAACCCTAACATTTTCACGCAACGGTCTCGCACCAGTTTGTTCCGTATATAAGGCTCTTGCCTCAAGCTTAACGATATTTAACGGGTCTTTGGTATTAAATACTAAAGAGTTTGTCCCATCTTCAGTAGTTAGGGCCCTAATCATACCTAGCGGGTTTTTATCCTCATTCAATTTTCCGAGTAGTGCGTCATAAGAAAATGGCTCTGATACGCTAGAATGTCCAAGTATCTGTCCTACCGAAACGCTGTCATTAACTCGTACAAACACCTTCTTACCGTTCTCCACGGAAAATAACACTTCTTCGCCGGCGTTGTCAGGCAACACATACACATTTGTGTTGCCGTTAGTTTCAGCAAGAATTCGGGTTACTTGTCCGTTAACAGTACTTACTACATCACCAGATCTTTGATCTCCTACTTGGTAGCAGTTTACTAAATCATTTTTTAATACGGTGGTTATATCAGTAGATACTTGATTATTTGCGGTTGATTCGGTTTTTGCTACATCCATTGCCATATGGGTTCGTATATAGGTTAATGTGGGGTCGATTTCCGCAGAAATATAATCATGTAAATCAACCATAAAATACTTTTTACCTATATCTAATTGTCTACCGTCAGTATGAGTAAAGGCATCTGTATCATCGACCTCGTGCCTTGGAATACAAGATCCTTCCTCTCCTAAAACGTTTGTAACTGCCCCTGGCACGTCCATTCTGTGAATATAAGTCGTGTCCGCTGTTTGTTTAAAATCTAAAACGTTGTTATGTCGTATTCGTGCAACGCTTAGCATGTCGCCTGTAACAGCAGTATTACCTGGGACGTATAACATATCTATTTTTTCAAGTATGTAAGATGACGCAAATATTGGGCTAGATCTGTCTCGTAATTGAGCAAGCGTAGATCCTGTAATATTTCTATTAATCTTAGGTCTAGTATGCAGCATCATTAAAGTTATATTTCTTGTCAGCGGGATGCTTAGTTCTTGAGTATTTAGAACCTTCTTTTGAATATCTACTAGGCCCGTGCCTTCAACGGATTCCGCGTCTATATTTAATGTGTTATCTACGTTTATAGACAACGAACCATTGGGCACGTTAATTAGTGCTGACGATCTTTCCTTATCTACAACAATCTCAAGAGTTTTATCTTTAAAGTTATTCCCAATAGATAGACCGCCACTTACGTTCAATGCGTGTAGATTTGCATTCCATTCACGTCCATGAAGTAAAACTTGTACCTTATTCCCCGACGCAGCTAGCCACATTAGTTCAGTATCAATGCCCTCTCCGCCAATCGCATTTTCCTTTATTCTAGAATACGCTTCACCCTGTGTTATATTAAATTTATCTTGATATGCGCGCACCATGTCGTCAGTTATCAAGGAATCTAATAAAAAGTCGGTTGCGTATACTTGATTAGTCTCAAAGTCTACATCTATGGTTTCTAAAGCACTTGGTAAGTGTCCTGTCGCAAAGCCAGATCCCTCTAAACTTAAAAACGCGCTATTCGCATTTTTACCAAATATGATACGTATTGATACAGTTCTATTACTGTCCGCAAATCTAGAAAATGTATGTAAATTGTTAGAGCCGTCAAATAACCCAAGTACAGTAAATAGTCCTCGATTTTCATCATCTATAGTATAATTAAGAGGTGCGTTTTTGAGGTATGAAAATAGAATATCATTCTCACCTATGTAATTTGGCAGCTTGTCGTATGCTATTCCGACATTTTTTATATCTTTAAAATTCTGAGATCTATTACCCAAAATATTAATATTGTCAGATGAGAACCCTCTACCCTTTCTAAAATCTTGAGATTTACGTGAATCTACGTATCTAAAAATCTTTTTACCCGAAAGCTTGTAGTGGGCTGACGCGTATGATGATATTGTGTCTGATGGAGGGGCATGGGAGTCGGGCTGTCTTGCACTTGTGATTGTGTTTAAGCTTGTAGCCCTTCCACCTAAACGTTTAAATCCTGTACCCTTCCAATTTGATCTAGCATTACCAGAAAGTACATTATCTGAGCCCTCATATATAATACTATCATCTATAACAACGTTTTGATTTGCTTGTAGAGACGCGTCAGTAGGTCTAATTGCAGACTGAGCAAACACTTGATTGTCAAGCTTATTGATAGCCGTAATTGCGCCTATAGAAAAATTATCTGCTTCTGACGCTTCGGGTACATTACTATTATCGTCTATTACACCTAGTACTGCGGGAGTAATAGAGTGCTGGTTAGATACGGATGTGGCATGTATTCCTGCTTGTCTTTTTTTGTATAAAAGTGCGGGAATTTGTTCCCCAATTTTTAGTGTGGGGTGATTATCTATGTCTTCCAGTGACTGCTCATTAAACGATCTTGGTTCTGTAGTTATTTGTATAGCTGAGTTTATATCGTTATCTTGTCCGCGCTGACCCAGAAATGCTATTCTATTTTTACTTTGAGATATGCTTGTTTTTTGCAGGATGCTTATTGCTGTTGAGTCGTTGAATGACTCAATCTCTATGTGCTTACTAAATTCGTTGACTTTAAATGACTCTGGGTTTGGGCGTATGTCTACACTAATCTTACTGTCTAACGCTTTTTTCTGTATGTACTGGTTGCCAACTATAACTTTAGTATTACCAGCTGCTTGCTGTATATTAGCTATACTGTAAATATTAACGGAAGCTTGCTGTTTGTGATTAATCACGCTAATATTTCTACCAGCAAACCATTCAATAACCGCATATACATTACTTTGAGCTAATAGATTTCTGCGTATAGGCATGGTATCAACGTACCATTGATTTATATTTCCTGGCCCTCCTACGTAATTTATCTCAAATCTATTGGTATCGACACCATTAAACTGCGCAAGGGTATTTATTTTTTGTGTTATATTAGGATTGACGGGAGATCTAGCTAAAAATAAGCCTCTATCAGCATTTGTCATTAAAGCCGCTGTATCCACTCTAAGCACTATAGTCCCGTCATACGCAATACATGTTTTAGTGCATTCAACAAGTTTGTTTGTTGTTCGCCCACTAGGATTGGCCATCTTAATATCTAAGTACACTGAGTTAACACCAATGTTCTGTTTTGGTGTTATCTTGACAACGCTCCCGTCGTTTTGTGATATAATTTCGGTATCGAAGAATGGCTTTATAAAATTGTTTAGAAAGTCTTGAGATGTTGTAACATTTGCGGGTATTAAATTAGCAATTCGCGCAAGATCGTAGGTCATTGTCGCTAAATCTAAATTAATATGCGATCCGATAAATTTGGGCAATAATGTCAGTGCTTCGCAGTCATTCTCAAATGCATTTATACCAGGTAAAAATATGTAAGTATATTCACTAGAAATCACAATATTTGAAAAGGATCGCTCCATAAAATATGTGTTAGACGCTCTAAAACTCGTTGTAAACATTCTAGACAGAGTCATATCTGCTGAGAATGTATCAATCATTTGAGCTTTTGAGCTGCCTCTTTGTAGTACCTCAGTGATGTCGGCAACCTCATCTACATCACCAGGAGCGTACCCAATAAAACAAGGATTGTTTAAAATACCGTCTACTTCGTTATGGTGCATACCGTCAAATGAGAATCTTACACATGCCCCGTTATACCACTCGTCCATAAATACCCTAATTTGTTTAACATACGGTATCACGCTGTCATTTGCGGATATGTGCAAATAAGACAAAGTAAATGGTTTACCAATATCTTCTATGCTAAAAAATTCATCTACGGTCTCGTCGTTCGCTTGTAGTCTAAATATATTGCTACCCAAATACTTTGCATTACCAAACTGGTTCATAGCCTCTAGATATTGGATCTTAACATCGTTAAACAGCGCAACTTGAATTTTATTTTCAGGTGCTGCGATATCAAATTGCCCTAGTGGAGTTGTAGCTAGATTGGATGTATATCCGTAGTATTTTAGCGCTGAATATACAAGGCTGGTAAACTCTTTAAATGCAGCGCTATCACGACTAATTTCTTCTATGTCTAAGCCAAGTATAAGGGGCAATTTACTAGAAAGCATTTCTTGAAGTACGGCTTCTGAGTCTCTAGTTTCAATCTTGTAAATTAGATCCGACCACACAAACCGGTCAAATCCCCCAACAATGTTTGTATATCCCAAAAAACACCAATCGCAGAATTGTTTTATGCCGTTAATTAGCTTAGTTTCAAAGGGTTTAAGCGTATAATTGAGCTGTGTTGCTGCTACAAATGACTGTCTTGTGGAGTTCTTTCTTAGCAAATTAAGTGCTAAGACCTGTGGAACTGTTATGTACCCTTCGTCTTGGATATCTGGTGCTAAAGGCTGTGATACATAATGAGCACTACTCTTAAACGGGCTTCTAGTATCAGACGCATTGCTTGCTAACGATTCTAAGCTTATTGGAGAAACACTATTATCAGTTGTTAATCCTGCACCAACGACACTACGAGCAAATTTATTAAATAGCGCTAGACGTTTGCCTATGTTGCTAATATTTTCTTCGCTAGTAAAGTTGTCATCTTGATTATCCATTACGGACGTTCCAAGCCTAGTGTCGTGCAACTTTAATAACAGGCCCAAATCTAAGTATGTTTGTCTAGATTGAAGATCATTATTTTCCCTTTGACTAGAAATAATACTTTCAACGCTTATTGGCCTTGTTGCAAAAATTGCTATTTGTGTTTTGCTTATATACTTTCCAAAGTAGATATCAAAGTCTTGAATAATATCTGGTCTAAGCTCTACACGTTGTAGGAGCGAAACATCACCAAGTAAAATATCTTCATAATTACTTACTGGCTTTAATAAAAGTGTCTTTTGGTCTACTACTTGTTCAATCTCATATGCATCAAACCCGTTTGTTACTAGCATACCTTCAGAAACAAATATGGGTAATTTTTCTTGATTCTCTTGTACGTACCTAATAGTTCCACGGTCGAGACATTTAAATGACCCAGTCATAGCCTTAGTTCCGTAGAGTGTGCCTGGAAAAGACACATAGCCACGTTTTGATATGGCGTTAAACTCGTCGCCAACATTTACATTGTTAGCCTTTAATTGATCTTGTACTTTTATAAAGCAAGTGTCTAACTGCTGCTGAGTGACATCCGCACTCGCAATCCAAAATGTGCCTGGATTGCTGATTATCTTTTCGCTACCAAATAGGTCATCTACTTTTCCACTCTTGATATAAGACTCGTATGAGCTTTCATTACCAAGTAAAATGTCGTTATTGGTAATAATTTTTGTTGAGTTTGTACACTGGCTAAAGCCTGCATAACCGTCTACGCCGTTTGCTATAATGTCTACAGCACGTTCTCTTGATGCTAGATATATCTCTTTAAAATTAGCTGTACGAGGAATGTCTGTTCTATTCTCAAATCTATTTGCTACATATATAGGCTTATTTGTTGCATATGCAATTATGTCAAGATTAGACTGCCCGCTAGGAAAGCTATTAAGCTGAACCTCTAAAACGTCTTGCTTGATCGATCTAACCCAAGGAACATTTGGGATATTACGCATAATAGGGACGATAGCGTCGCTTGTAAAATTCGAGTCTTGAATAAAGTTGATAAGTTCGTCATTTCCAATATCAGGGTTGATTTTAACCTGTACTACTTTATAGTATGGGTCTGATACATCCAGGTATGTATTTTCGGCGTTATTAGCCACGCTATCGATTGCACGATTGACAGACTCACTTGTGCGGTCTTCGTAAGGCGCAATATAGCTTGTTAACACTGATGTCTTATTGTCTAGGCTAGTAGCAGACCTTAAATTAAAGTCTGATGCGTATGATGTGCCTCTAGGATCTGGATCAGGAATAAGGCCTAAATGCACGTGTGCGCTTTCCTCATAGTCAGCTCCATCAAATGGAAGAACACGAAGGAAGGACGCGTTTGGTGCGGAGATTGTTATAAAAGCACTTACCGTATCTACGGAAAATATGGGTTTTGGTTGACCGTTATTAAGCTTTGTAACACTTTCAATTCTAAGTTTAATATGTCCAACATTAGAGTTGTTTATAGTAATTGAGTGAGATTGTATAAAGCCGAATGAATCTTCCTCCAGAATAAGTGTAAAAGCTGGGGGAGCATTGTCAAAATCAAAGGTAGGAATGATTGCGTTATTACCAATAATTTGGATGGGAGTAGCACATACTAATGTCGGGGATACTACCTTGTGTGATGGACGTGTTTCGCCCTTCAGGATTGAACGTTGTATGTATTTTCTCATATTAATGTCTAAGCTCCCAAATAATTTCTAACTGTATCGATGGATTTTTAGGTATAGGCTCGAAAGAATGATATGCTACTGGTGATTGTGATAAAGCTGTTGCTAAACTGTTTGCTCTTTGTGTTCTAGTATACGGCGCGGCTTGTAAGCCGTCAGTAAATAAACCGCATTCTGTAATAAAGCTAGTTCCGTTTTCACCACCTACTATATCATTTTCATCAAAAATACACACATATCTTATTGATGTTTTATAGGCTGCTGTTGAAAAACTTGAACGTGTAAAATCGATTGGTTTCAACCACTGCCCGTTATTATTAGTACCAAGAGGGTCTACAAGGGCGGCGACATTCACTGTTTCGGGCTGTGCGCCAGCGCCTAAACCGACATAGAAAATCCTATCATCTCTGACGATGTTTCCATTTACATCATAGGATTTGAGCATACATGAATATTCACGCCCATATAAAGTCCAAACGTTATGCCCTTCTCGTTCAAGAACAATCTCGTTTGTTTCTTTGTTTCTCGCAATTACTTTAACATTGCATATCTCGGTGATGTCTTGCTTCATTATAGCCTCGTTAATTTTCGGTTAGCTTGTTTTATAACATTGAACGATATATTTATAGGGTTTTCGACTGAGCCTGCAATATTTTCTGAAAGAATAAGACCCGTAGTTGCGCTTATTTCAGCACTTTCTTCATATATAAATACAACTCTAGCTACGCCTTTACCCTCAGTTAGTACTACCTGTGTTTCCTTGACTTGTACTAAATCTCCCTGCTTGATGTTAAATGTCCTTAAATCGTCTAAAGATAATTCAATAACATTGCCCATAAGAACACCAGAAATTCTTTCAAAGGACGGTTTAGACATACGTATCAAACAATCAGATATTGCAGAAGTAACAGTTTCATCCTGCTTGTCTCCAGCATCCGTACCTCTCTTCCTTTTTATAACTATCTTTCCAGTAGGGATAACGTCATCGATTAAATCGGTCATGTCTCCTTCAACATATAATATATTTCCACGTGTGACTGCTGTTACAATGACTTTCCTTATCATAGTTTTGATATAGACTGTAGCTTCGTCCCCAGGCTCAATACCCTCATATACTAAATTTTGAACATCAAACACCCTAAAAGAGAATACAGACTGCGGTTCAATAAAGCCGGTAAATATAGTCTCGTTAAATATAGCGTCTCTTCTAATTATAGTTTGTACTGAGTCGTCTATTACTGAGTTGGGCAGTTGTAGATCTATTCTAGCGCCATTATTTAAAAGTTGCTGAATAGTATACCTATGTGCGTTAGGCCTATTTACGTACACATAATCACCCACTGCAACGTTTATGTTGTCCGTAGGTATAAAGTTGGCGTTATTGCCGTAGTCAATACGCTTAGATTCAATCTTATCTGTTACATAGCGAATGAATGTGTATTTAATACGACCAGGTGTAAGAGTGTACCTGTAAAGCTCAGATGCGTCTGCCGATATTTGTATAAATACCTTTCCTAAGACTAAGTTGTATCTTATATCTTGTACAAGACATATAATAGCTTGTCCCCCAGCTGTTAATATAACATAATCAGGCAAATCATTAGCTAAAGTACGTATCTTTAGATTCCTTATGTAGTTTTGTTTAGCGATGTCTAAAACAAGGAATACACCGTTTCCTAGCTCAACAGACCCGTCTCTTGGAAAGTCCACATTCAGAGGAATAAATCCAAAGCGATCTAAGTTTTGCCTGTGAGGCGTCCATTCATCTTGTATCTGGGGTATCTGCTGCGCAATAAATGGATTATCAAAAAATCTAGTACGTATTTTAAAAGCTATGTCTTCTTCAATATTGATTGTATCAAAGATAAATTTATTAAGCGCAGTTATAAATTGTGTGTAAGCTGGTTTAAGATCTAACAAAAACGACTGAATTAGTCTTACTGAATTATCTGTTAAACTTATACTATCCGTGCTTATAGTTACCTTAAATCTGTGCCTATCGCGAACATCTCTTAAAAATTTACGCCCCTGCTCGTTGTATAAGTCCTCTACCACTACGCCTAACGCTAACGTAGCAAATTGCTCTACTACATCGCCCACCTTGTATCTATTCCCAGTCGCTGGGTTTATTGCCAAGCCTGTAAAGGCCTCGTCAGTAAATAGAGTGTTTGGCCTAAATTTAATATTTTTATAAATGCCCGTCGATATCCCTAAATCATCGATTTCCTCGACAATCATACTTGAAACCGTTGGAGTTTCGTTATCTATTGGGGACACCTCAAACTTTTCATTTATGTCTATAATTCTACCTTTGGTATCAAGAAACGGTAATCCTGCTATGTTGCTTGTTAATGTCGCAATATTTTTAACAGACGGCGCCGTCATTCTTGATAGTAAAATAGCAACAATTATGTCCTTATAGCTTGTGTCGATCCCTAGATCATACCATTTGTCAAGTCTAAATGAGCATATACTACCAAAGTTCAAATCTACATTTCTATCATTATTAAATACGGCAGCTTCACACCATAAGTATTCTACTGGATCTTGCTTTGGCAAAGGCTTATAGAAGGTAAGATGTCTATTTCCGTTGTTCCTATTTTTTTCAATTTTAAAGCTTGCAGCTATAAATGGAAGTCGTGATGGTGGATCTACGTATACTGTTGACCCGTCAGCGCTTATTTTCACAATATCATAAACGCCTCTACCAAATCCGTCAGTAATGTACAGTGTATCGCCGTTTTCAACACCGGAAAAATTGAAGTCAAAATTACTTGTTGTAAAAATATTCAGATCAATTGATCTCATCATACGACCAACAATTGTGTTGGAATCTACATTAAAATCAAGATTTTCAAAAAAGTCTAACGGTTCTCTACTAGATGTTAAAACGTCATCATCGTTTGCAATTAAGTTATTGCCTTGTAACTCCACACGTTCTATTCTTTCAGTCAGTCTAGTAAGGCTTATGACGTCGTTATCTATTACTGTACGTTTCCTGCGGTAGATTTTATTAAAAGATATTCTGTATGATCTAGTCAAGGAAGAGCTTAGCTGCAAATAACAATCTAAATAATCGTTTGAAAAGGATGATGTAATGATTTCAGTAAACTTGCTTGAAGATATGTAATTGTAAACAAGCAGGGCAAACTCGTTGGAATCTTCTAAAGGTTCAAGTACCTTATAAATTTCTTGGAGAAGATCTAAGAAATTCGGAATGTCAAACATAACAAACTTATCAGTACACCCGACAATATCAAGATTTGCCGTAAACTGTATTCCTGTGTCATTGTCTTTTATTGTTACATTTAATAAATCGCCATTAGCTACGCCTTGAGCCTCAGCGTTATTTACAATGATAAAGCTATAAAGGTCTAGCTTTACACTATTTTTATTATCAAACTTAGGAACTCTTTTTTCACTTAAGCTCTTGCCATTATCAAACAAAAGGCATGCGTATTTTTCATCAGCGACACACGGGAAGTTGGAAACATCTACCCCTACATATAGGTACAGTTCTTCCTGAGAGTTTAATAGCTCTTTGTCAAACAGATTTGATAGGGTAAGTATACACTTATTATCCCTGTTGCTAACGCTTAATATGTTTGTCTGTGCTAGCCAAACAGACGTGTTGTTTACAACTCTGTATAAAGTTATAAACTTGCCAACATCCGCATCTGACATAAAACGATCAAAAAGCTCTACTCTATCTGGGCTTATGACCTTGCATGCAAGTCTATATCTATAGCTAAACGGGATATTTACCTGATTGACACCATTTATAAACCCTCGATTTACATTAAGTATGCCCGTTGTAAGAGTTTCACGAAGCTGTACTTTTATAATGACATCGTTTATAGCTAAAGATGTGTCAATTTTTACCCATCGCCTGATTGCTGAATCGCGTATTGTTGCAATACTAGCGCTTTCTTTTACATTGTATGCGCTGAGTAAGTCAGAACCTAGCATTTGGTTAATACCGCGCCAAAAGACTTCTATTCTTGCTTTATCACGGTTAGACGCTAGTTGCCAAAAGTCTGGAAGTGTTTTCCAAATCCAGCTTACATCTAGTGCTGTCTGATTTATGTAATTATAATCAAACGGTGTAGATAAAACGTGCACGTACGACGGCTTACTACAACCACCGTTAGCGCCGTTAACGATAAGTTTAAGCTTATATAAACCTATCTTATCTAAAAACAACAGCGCTGTTTGTCCATTATCTTTATATACGATACCGTTTACGTCAACTAAGCTGTCATGGGGTTTGAGCTCTACTTGCCACTCATATTGGAGTGTATCGTATTCATCAGAGTAAACGTTTGGTGTAATACTGACATATCCGTTAAGCATGCCTTGTAATAGGTCGCTCGGAAATTCAAACTCTGGCTGTACGCCATCATTACTACCAATAAACCATTTTTCATCACCAATTTTAAGACATGAGTCGCCAATAATTGCCATTTTAGTCGTCGTTTCCGATTAGTGCTGAGTCTATAGTATACCCAAGCATTGGTATAATTGGTATACCGCTACGTTGTTCAACAAGACTATTATAGTTAGTAACAAATTCTATAGGTCTTTCTGCTGCGCAAATAAAGGTTTTTCTTCTCTGACTATTAACGCGCATTATACAATCTTTTACATTGAAATCCCCTACACCTTTTGTAAACACAGCTTTTGCGTCTTGTACAAATGTTTTTACCCAAAATGTGTTTGGGGAAAACATATCACTTTCGGATACATCATTATCTAATATATTGGCTGGGTAAAATACTTGAAAAGTCACACTGACTCTTACAAGTGACGTATTAATTACGGTTATTTTGGCGCCATTAAAGAAGTTTTTTCCATAAAGTAGGGGAATCACTATTTCATGAGTTACGCCATTAGCCAAAACTATGTCGTTAGTTATTAAATATGTATTGTAGGATGATTGCAAGTAGTTAACACTACTAAACATCATATAATAGGATTTACAACAAGTAAATATATCGTAAACTTGATCAACCGATCCTACTATTGGAAGCTCATTATGCCTAATACTTAGAGGGCCTACGGTAGATGAATCAGCTACAGTTCTTCTAAGATCATCGACAGGCACTGTGGGAAACTCCTCTTTCAAGGTGTCGATTAAAAGAGATTGCTGATTAAGTATTTTTAGGGATTCTTTTAAGGTATCGTTGTGATGTGCATAGGATACGGCTAGCTGAGCATTGGGAGTGCCACTACGACTAGCGCCCATAAATGGTAAATCTGACGTAAGGGCGTAATAGTAGTATTTGGTTGCTAAACCGTTTGTTTCAACATAACATAGGAGTGGGAAATTATCATATGTTTGTTCCATCTGATTAGCGGCTATTACACCTGGCAGAGTTAATAAATCCACGACCATTAATAGGTCATTAATTGAGTTTTGATTTATTCCTTTAAATACGGAATTAGACGACAAGCTACTAGACCTTCTGCTTAAGTAATTGTTTAAAGCTAAGGAATCAACTTCTGATTTTATCTTATCATTTTCTACTCTAATCGTGCTTTGTGGTAGCAAATTTCTAGCGGAAACGGTTTTAGCCCAAAGCCCAATATCAGTAGAGATCACTTCGGAAAGATCCGCCAATGCTATTTCTTTTAGCGTGTCTAAACTTCCAAGTACATTCACTGTTGCCTTATCTTTTATTGCAACTTTAACTTGTGAATAAAATTTACATACAGCTTGTATTGTCACGTTTAATAAAAGTTTGTGTAATCCACTAAGAGCCTGATATTCTTCTTCAAGACTACCTAAGCCTTCTGTAACCTTCTTTGCTAGATATAATGCATTAGATTCACCTGTAATATCAAAATCATATATTCCGAAATTTATACGTGATTTTGCGATGTTTGATGTACCGTCTAAGATTTCGCCAAGTAGCTGATGAACTCTTGGTTGTGCTGCAATTGGTAAAACTATATTGCTAGCATCTGGAAGCCCATCCATATCTACGGTTACGCCTATATTTGATCTTGCGTCACCGTCTGCGTCAAATAAAGGATTTACATCAACATTTTTTAATACAAAAGGCTGGCTGGCGTTATTACGGATTGCGGAAAGATTTATAGCGTACTTTAAAACACCTATGCGAGATGTTTTAGAGTCGTTAACTAGTAAGATAGTCGCTGTCTCAGATGCATTTGTATAATTTGAATTTGATGTAGCACGAATTTCAAAATCCAAAAAGTCAGGCCCAATTCTATTGTTAACAACTGTCAGCGTGTTTCCATATAACGCCTTCCTTGCTTGCAACTCTGTTAAATGCAATGAGTATATCTTCTGCGTGTCTTGCCACCATTCCTCATCATGAGACCCTGTTGAGTACCCATAAGGATCTAAAATACTTGTAATGATACTACAATTATTGCCTAATATTTCTCCGTAAAACTGCCAGGCAGGTATTGGGTTTACTATAGTATTTGGCGCGTCAGCATCAGTCGCTAATCTATAAAGCCATACTTCGCCTTCATGTAACGGGTCTTCTAAAACGGGAGTACCCGCAAATCCTTCGTATGTTCCGTTTTGTGGGTAATCCGAAAACTTTTTAACACGCACGCCCCCAAGATTTAATATGGGTGTGACTTGTGTATTCAGAATATGAGATGCGTCATCACTCTTGATAAAGTCAAACAAAAATGGGTTTAAAAGAACTTCTTGTACAAGTAATTCTTTAGGACTTTTAGCAGACGCAGTTATTTGATTTAGTTCATTAATAGTCATCTCTGGTTCAAATATTAGTCTTGGGCCGGCAATAAGTTTTAAGCGTGTTTCCCACTGGTCTCTTAAAAGATTATTATTGTTCTGTATATACCCTTTTAAAGCACTGGCTAAAATATTATCTAAACTATTTACTTCGGAATCATCAGGATTTGGGTATCTAGTTAATAGTTCAACTATTGATCTTACTGGAGTATTAGGTAGTGTAATTTTGCGCCAAAGACTGTCTATTTGATTCTTAAACAGTGCTGGATACTCTCGTAAAATTGACTTGTCTTGTAGCGCTTGATTTCTTACTAATAAAGATGAATTTACCGTTTTTGCGTCTGCTTTAATAGCGTTGTTTATTAAGGTTGCAAGCTCTGGACTATTTGCAAACGAAGCAAGGGCGTCATTTATAACTGTTGCAAGCTCTTCACTTACAAGCAAAGCGCTGATAGCAGTGTCAACTGCGTTTTGTAGAGCATCCCCAGATAAGGCAGCTTCTACTGCTTGTTGCACAATGTCGGAGTTAGCAATTACATCTTGGATAAGAGCTGTTATCTCTGTACGAATATCTGCGTTTTCTTGTACTAGCTCAACAATAATATCTGGTAAGTCATTTGTAAGATTAGTAATTGCTGTGGTTACCGCGGTAGATATTTGTGCAGGTACGTCTAACTCGGCTACAATATCCGCAATAAGTCCTGCTTTAGCTGCGTCAATTTCTTGCTGTGCAATATCTCTAACTTGATCTTCGTCTAATCCCCCGCCTGCCCCACCCGCTCCAAGCTGAATACCGTTGAAGTAAAGCTTATTATTCTTAAAATACAACTTACCAGCTGTATTCAGCGGATTGGACGCGGTAAAGGTAATTTCAGCAGTAGCTACTGATCTTACGTTAGCCTCAGTCCATCTCTTATCCGATTTACCAATTTTTGAACCATCAATATCGCCTGCTGGGCATACGTTAACAATATTGTTTGCCATGTCGACTCCTAAAACGTTTATGAATACATTGTGCTAGTTTATAGTATATATAGAGACACGAATAAAGTCATTTATAATAGAAAGTAAAATAAAAGTATGTCTTAATTTGTATGATAGCTACCCGTGTAGTGCATTGTTACCCATCTATGCTGAATATCGCCATTAATACTATTGGATCCTACGCACCTTACGGTAACACAAGGATTATCGCCAGTAATGTGAATTCCATTACTACCGACTTGCTGATCAATATAGTGCTCTGTACCACCTAAGTCAGAGACTTTTAAGTAGATAGATTTATTAGATCCAAAGGTTTTAAACGTAAGCTCGATACCAACTATGCTAATATCTGGCGCGCCTGAAGTAAATGTTAGATTTGTACTTGCGTTTGGAAGCTTAACATAAATGTTATCGTAACCAAAAAAGGTAGTTTGACTTAAATTTACATTACTTATTTCGGTGTAGGCAACGTTATTTCCAGAGGATATAGCTGCGGAATTTGGATATACCTCAGTGGCAAACTTATAAGTCAAAGTTCTTGCGCCCACATTTGCTCTATCGAAATTGCCTATAGTTGGATATATCGTATCCTGATCTGTGCCGATATTTGTATACCCTGTAATAGATTTAATGCTAAATTCGGTAGAAGTGCCTACGATGTCGCCTGAGCTAACTGAAGCTACCTTAATAGGTGCGTATGCGCTTTCATTTGACACATCGACAACATCGCTAGAAAAGGTTGTATTTTGAACAAATATCCACCTACTTGCGCTTGCATCCCACACTACTCCGTTGTATCTTTTGAACGTTGGGTTTGATATAGAAGAATGTACTAGAACGCCAGCATCCTGGTTAAATGGAAAAAAGGTAGGCGGATTATCTATCTTACCGCGCCCAAGCACTACAACAGGGCTACCTACATCTAGCGTATCTTTTACAGACACGGTGCTAGCGTTAAGTGTAAGCTTATCGTCAACAGAGTCGTATCCAGATAACTTTTCTATGTTAACGCTAGTGTCCTTGAGCTGTTTACCAGATATAGTTGCCATAGTAATCTATCCTTTAGTTCTTTTGATATACAATAGTAATTATATCGCCATGACTTAATGAGTATTTACTACCGTTCCAGAATAAAACATCTTCGTTAGTAAGCTCAGCAGAAACGTAATTACCGCCAACCTTACGAGAAAACCCTTCTGCTAAAGCATTATTAACTTGTGTAGAAGTGTTATCACCGTTTATGTCTTGTTCGTAGACAAACGCATTGCCATTTGGATTATCTGTATTATTTGCAGCAATATCTACGCTCCAAAAGTAATCTCCTGATAGTACATCTTCGACAGTACCACCAGGTTGAGATTCAGTAGCTAAAATACCGTTAACAAATACTTGTACTGATGTTTTGATAGTTCCTGCATAAGCAATACCGACATTAATACCCGTGTTAAATCCATTAAGACTGCCTATATCATCGTCTGCTACTATGAACGCGCCGTTATGTTTTTGATAGTTTGTTATGACGATAGTATTTACTTCAGTCTCATTTCTATGTACAAAAAATTGAGCATGCCCAAAGTTCGCATCAATCCCTAAACCCCAAGTTGAATCTTCATCATCAATAAAGGATGTTGCGAGCGATTGGGTAGTAATCGCTTTATTTACATTTTCACTTTCATCCCAAATGAGCAATCTATCCGCACTATTTGTGTTAACGGATTGCAAAAGTGTCATTGCGGATAAATCTATATCACGAGGCTTTACCCAAGATTGAGCACTCGTGCCAACTGTTGTTACGGCAGACGAAAGAATAAATGTCTTCAAGTTATTGTTTTGGGCAATATTAAACCCTAACACTAAAACTGTTTTACCTGCGGGGAGTTCTGCACCAATATCAGCATCTGTCGCACGTGTAATCTTTCTAACAAACACTGATTCATCACCATTAAGATCAAACACTGGATCCATAACGTAAATACCATTTTGTATTGCTGACCCTTGTCCCGCAAATAAGACTCGTGCATCATCAAAATTCTCATTTGTAAGATCAATGCCGTCAAAAGTATTACCGGTTGCAGTGATATATTTATCTCCTACAGCTAATCCATCTGGTGCTGGGTCGACAACAGTTGTAATAGCAACTGGCACAGTACTAGCTGCAAGCACAGGTTCTGTAATATCGACAGTTGCTAGTGCTGTGTCAAGAGCAGTTTGGGTAACATATGTTGTTGATAGATCAGCATTGATCCATGCGTTAGATGCTTGATGCCATATAAGACCATGACCGTCTGCAAGATCTTCAATAATAGTGTCACTTAGTTCAGTAAGAGTATTGACAGTTGCAACTTGAGACGCAACGTAGGCAATTGCCGCTTGTACAGTAACTAGCTTGGCATTATTATCCGCAATCACGCCATCAGCATCAGTTACTTTATCTGTTGTTTTAATTGCTGTAACGGGTAAAGATCCCGCTTTAATTTGTTTACCATTAAGTATTGCACTCATGGGCTTCTCCTTAAGCTTTTACATACCAGACTTTAAATGTTTCCCCGACTTCTATGGGATAAACTTGGCCTGGTAAGTCTAATGTTATAGTTTTGTTATCGTCTGCGACTACAAACTCGTTTTCAGCTAGTTCGAGCCCATTTAAGAGTACTCTTACTTGATAGTTATTGTTGACTTGTTTAATTTCGTTATCTAAAACAATGTTATGTCCATCAGCATTTATTGGTGCATCCACTACAACTTCCTCTGAAATCCACTCTGTTGTACCTAAAACTTGCGCCTCTGTTAATAAAGGACTACCGTCAAAGAATAGTTGCCCATTTGATGAATACAACTTTTCTGCTGTGTCCAACACATTAGCTTGACTAGGTAATCTTAGCGTTTTAGTAGCAACAGTTGCCCAAGGCTTTGCAGGTGTCCCTAGCGCATCTAAGTTAGAATTTGATGGTACTATTGTTGCCATTATAGCCTCACTACTAAGTCATTCCCATTACGCACCCAATACTTATCAGGCATTGAAGTCGATCCAGGGATGATTTCTATTATGTTTTTTATACTTAATTTGTCACTTGTGATTATATCACGATATAACTCGTTATCAAGAGCATTTTGTTCGCTTGCAAAAAATATGTTTCCGTCAGCGTCGGTCATTGCCATCATGTCTTTGTCGATAGGATCGTTGCTAGGATTGGCAATTGCATTACCATTTGCATCGGGATCAAATACATCTGTAGCATTTGGCAAGACAATATCTTCTACGTGAACTATGCCATTTATATCTACAAACGGCGTAACAACGTTATCGGTAGTGTTTTCTAAAATGCGCATAGCCCATAAGCCTGTTGCCCCGTCTACTATCATCAACGGTACTAAGTCTATACCGTCTAAATCCCATACGGATGTTCTAGGAACAATACCAACAGGCGGGGGCTGAACACCTCCACCGCCTTCTAGTATCTCTTTAACAACGACAAGCTTACCACTTAATTGAAACAGTGTTGGATAACCGTCTGTATTCCCGTGTGGATATTCCTCGTATGCAGTTGGAATTGATTGAGCGATCCAAGAAGTCCATCGCTGTAATGCCGGCGCAAAGTCTTTTACAAGAAAGGTCATGCTAAGTTCCTTATCTTCACTGACGCCTTTGTAATTTCTATTGTAGCGTCATCGAGTATATTACTAAGTACTTCCTGCATACCTATTTCGTTTAAGGCTTGCAGCAACTCTGGTGTTGCGACTAGGTCGGCTAGTAATTCATCAGCTGTAGGCTTTACTACATATAGATTATACATATATGTATTACTACCCGCAACAGGTAATGTTTGCTTAGATAGTCTATACCCATTATCAGAATATGCTGTAAGGGGTATCTCAATATTTTCATCAATGTTGATTAAAAATCTACCTTCGCCTTGAATTTGTGGATCAGGTACGAGAGTAAAGCGCTCAATCTTAAAGGTTGCTCTTAACGCTAACCCTTCGCCTTCTGTAAGAAGCAC
>JACCDX010438108.1_pt1 | contig 39284 bp, 47 predicted proteins | sample 7449681 | NCBI WGS metagenome assembly JACCDX01 (sample SAMN15323450, study PRJNA562643) | freshwater metagenome | isolation source: river surface water | place: USA:Blue River Watershed | collected 2017-08-18
AAAAAAATATTAAAAAATTTATAAAAATTATTAAAAAAATTATAAAAATTATTAAAAAACTATAAAAAAAATAATAAAATTTATAATTTTTTTATTTCCGATACCTTTTTTTTGGTGGCAATCTAGATATGTCATCTTCATTTGGTATAGTATGATTATCTACAACTACATTTGAATAGATAATTTCATTATTTTCAATTAAATTTCCTTTAATAACATATTTTATTTTTGGAAAATGATTATTAATATTTAACACCTTATCGACAAATAAAATACATTGATTGAATTTTGTAATTTGATGCATTTCTTGTGAATAGAATCGTTGTATAATTGAATTGTGTATATATTTATTAGAATGATTTACAGGTGAATCTGTATGTTTATATTTACATATATGTAATAGAAATTTAATTTTATTTACATATTGAGTACGATAATGAATATAAAATTCTTTAGAATATAAATTGTCAATATCATGAATACAAATATTAACAATTTCAGTAATTTGAATATTAAATAATTGAATAATTTTTTCTAAACATTTACCTAAGAATGATTTTTTGTTCTGATATAATAATATATATTGTAAACAATGATTATATAAGATAATTGGATCATGTGTAACAAATTGATCAATGATAGTATCCATGATTTATTTAATGATATACTTATTAAAGATCTAATTCAATTTTATTGAATATTGGACTTAACATAATTTTCAAAATCAGTAGCATTTCTACTTCCAGTATATGTACTTGATAACTTTCCATTGGATAATAATAAAATAGTAGGATAACTAGTGATATTGTATTTATTTGCTAAGTCTTTGTTTTTGGTAGAATTAATTTTTATCATTTTTTGTGTTCCTGTATTTACCTTTTTTGCCGCAGTATTCCAATCATTTAACATTGCTGTACAATGAGGGCATGTATCCGTATAAAATAATACTAATTTTTTACCAGTATTAATACCTGAAGTAGATACATTTTTAAATGTTTCATAGGTTGCAAAAACCATACTGTATATTATAGAACCAATAAGTAAAATAAAAAGAATAAGAAGCCAATTATCCATTGCAGAATCACAAACTTTTTTATGATATTTCATATATAATAAGAATAGAAAATATTTTTAGTATATATATATGAACTTGTTTATCTTTTGTGTTTTAGTTAGATTATTATTAGTTTATATTGCTAAAACAATAAAAATAGAAAATTTAAAATATTTAGGATATGTTACTCTTCTAATATCAATTGGATTTATATACATATACATTACAAAGAGTAGAAAACGAGCAATTGAATTAAATAATAAAAAAATATGGTGGAATGCATTACGACCAATTCATGGTATACTTTATTTATTATTTAGTATAGCTGCTATCAATAGTTATAATTTATGGTATTTATTATTATTGGATGTTATGATTGGAGTAATCGCTTATTTTATTCATTATAAAATTGAACTACTATAATATAAATAAAAAAATTTAAAAAAAAATCATGTTGGAATTTTTTGTGATTGGTAATGTTGTATATATTATGAAAGATCATGATTATTTATCATTATGGAAATATTTTATTCGTGAAGGAATTAAACATCATCGAAAAGCAACTGATTTAGCAGAATCATTTAAATCACAAACAATTATGCTTTATGCAGTATATGTACATGGAAAGGAACATATGGACCGAGTTATGGATAAATGGAAAATCGACAAAGATGACGATAAGGTAAATGACTTGATTATTAAATTAGGAGCAACAAAATATGGTAAATTAATTGAAGAATTAATTTATCAAGAAATAACAATGCAAAATGTATTAAATATGATACAATTATGTTTAGTGATTATTCGACGTGTACAATTTACAGAAAATCATAAATTAATTCGTGAATTTTTAAATGATAATCCTGAATTACCTATTGTACAATTATAAATTAATTTTTTTTATTCTAATAAAATATTCGTAATGTAATTACCATTTTGTATAGATACATTTGGATAATAAATTTTAATTAATTCTTTAAATATATCAGTATTAATACATAATAATTTATTTTCACACCAATCATTGTATAATTTTACAAAATTATTAATATTGTAATAATCATCATCATCACTGCATCCTTTTACATATTGTTTCCAAAATAAAGTAAAATTATTCCAATAAGTTGGAAATTTACTTGTATAACCAATACATTTATCTGTTGCTTCATCATAAATATGCATTTCTTGTAAAATATTTTTAAAATTTTGTTGAGAAATAACAGAAGGTAAATGATTTAATTTTAAAAATGTTTTCCATAAATAATACATATCTTTATAGACAATGATATTATTGGTAGAAGAAGGAAATAATGAATAATCAATAAAGGAATGAATGATAGTAGTAGGTGTATTTGTTTTTAATAAATTTACACGTTGAATGAATAAAGGATTATTACAACGTTCTAAAAACCCATCAGAATGGGTGTAATATTTTGAATAATAACAGCATACAGAAATAATATTAAAAATTTGTTCTTTGATAAAATTAGTATCTACTTGTTTATTGGTTGATCCATAAATAATTCTACAGAATTCATATTTGTGTTCATGATATTTATGTTTAAACAAATCATTGATCGATTTATTAATATTTAAATAGATATGATGATATAAATGAGTAATCAATTGTTTATAAGAAGTATCAATAAAGAAAATAAAATTATCTTTTTTAGATAATAAAACATCACCAATGATAGTTAAAAAATATTTTGTATGTTGTTTAGAATTAAAATATTTAGTTAAATATTTAAGAATCATTTGAATGGTAGAATTAGTAGGAGTAGAATGAATGAACAAACGTTCTTTAATTAAACGAAATATTTTATTAGTTAACCGATATTTTGAATTGGATAATAATTTATTTTGGTTTAATTCTATAAAAATAGAATGAGTAATATCATCTTCAGATATAATGTGATAATCATTATCTAAATATTCAATGTAAATTTCAGTTTGAGGAATATAATAATATAAATGAGTAGATAAAAATTGAGTAATAAATTCTTCTTTTTCTTTGTCTAATTCAATATTTTTAATACATTTTTGTTCATGTAACATATGAACATTTTCTAATATTTTAGGTAAATTAAATATATAATTTTCTAGTTTAGTTAACATATAAGGATTATCTGAATATTTTGCATGTAAATTGTAAAAGGTTTGAATAATTTCAGGATTCATTCTAACTTAAATTTAATATTTTGTCTTTAAATGGTTTTATATATATTTTCTAATATGTTGTGTAGCTTTGATAAAATATTTAATATTATCCGGTTCATTAATGGTATGTCCTCCATTTGTAATATATAAGGTAGAATGATCCATTAATTTAGATATGTGATATGACATAATAGGTGGTGTAATAATATCATATCTACCTACAATAAGATAAGTAGGAATATGTTTAATTTTATGAATATGATCATATATATAATTTTTATCTAAAAAATAATGATTCATTTCATAATAAGTACTTAAAATAACAGTAGATTCTGTATCTTTAAATGATTCTTGAATTTTTTTACCAGCTAAATTTGAACTTTCAGAATTTCCTAGTAATTCTATGATTCGTTTTCGTGTTTTATTGTTTTTATTTTTTGTAGTAATTAATTTAAAGGATTTATTTAACATCGTAATGGAATCAGTTGTCGGTTTTAATTTTAACAATTCTAATATTTCACCTGATAATTCTGGATACATACTATCAAGTACTTCACGATTTAATGTTAAATCATAAAATCCTCTTAAGATAATTCCATTTACACATTTAGAATGTTGTATTGCATACAATACAGCTAAGGATGATCCCCAACTTCCACCAGACACAATCCATTTGTCAATATTCAATTGTTTTCGAATGTATTCCATATCATCGATTAAATTCTGTGTTTTATTTTTTTCAGTATGGTTCAATGGTGTAGATTTACCACATCCACGTTGATCAAACATGATCAATTTATATTTGGATAAATTAAATAAACGTGGTATCAATGGATCAATTGCTCCACCTGGACCACCATGACAATAGATTACAGGTATGCCATTATCTTTACCATATAGTTCAACATTAATTTTAACCGGAAAATATTTTAATTGATCTACTTCATACATGGTTCTAAAATAGGGTTTACTTTTTTTATAAATAATATCTTCTAAATGAGAATATTTATTTGTAATATATACATCATCAATTAATTCTGCATCTTTATGTTGAATATCTGAACCAAATTCATAGGATTCTTGTGATGTATCGGATTTAATTAAAGTATAATCTAAACTAATGATATTTTGTTTTTTTATTTTCTTCAATACAAATACATTCATTTTTCTATAAGCCTTTTTCATTCCAGAATCAATTTGAAGAGATAATGGATAAATATTCATAAATGCTTTTGCAGCATGTTTATTAAGAATATATCCAAATGTACCCCATGCTATATAGGGTTTATCACAAAAATATTTACATTTATAATTAGGTAATGGTTTATATTCATGGCATCCAACAATTAAACAATCATATTTAGGTAAATCTGATATATATTTTTTTAATTTAGGTATAAATTTATCTTCAATGAATGCATCATCCTCTAATATTAATACATAATCATCATTGTTACATTCTCTTATGATTTTTAAATAACATTCACGATGAGATAATGCACAACCAATTGCACCTAATGTCATTTTACCATATAATTTTGCTTCTGGATTTAATGCATCTTGAATTGCTTCTTCTGAAATAATATCACGTGATAATTCTCGTATATTTATTTTTTTACCATCTACTGCATCAATTCTGGTTACTTCACCTTTAAAATTTAATTTATTGATTTCATTCAATATATGTTGATGACGATCTGGTCGTCTTTCCAAATTAATATAATATATTTTAGTAAACATATATATTATATTAATATTTTTATGGCATTTTGAGTGGACTTAATCCTTCTAAGGATTTTGAGGTTGAAATATTATCACTACCAAATAATTTATTTTCAACTTGACTTGTTGGTGCTGCTTCTACTGAATTAAATAATGAATCTTGTGTATCACGTAATCCAACTAGTGTACCATCTTCTGTAATATTTTGAGTTAATACATTTCCAGATTCTTCTGCCTTCTTTTTATTTTCTTCAATTGCCTTCATCTTTGTTTCTTTTACTCTCTGATTGAAATAATCCTTTGCTTTGTCTTCATTGTCCTTCTTCTTGTGCATCAACTGGTTTAATTCTTCTTCCATATATTCTACGCGACCCGTCTTATATGCTTCTGGATCCCATGGCATCCAAAGTCCAACTTGTCCTACAAAGATATCAAAATTAGGATCAACTTCTCGCAAAATCTTAGCTCGTAATTCTGCTTCTTCTACTGTAGGAAATACACCACGTACTTTAATGCCACGAATATTTGTTTGAAATTCATTTTTTACATAATAATCATTTTCTAATTTATCACCATTTTTATCAACAAAATTTTTATAATCATCTAATAAATTATGTTCATGTAATTTAGCAGATTCTTCCTTACAAAATTCAGTTAAATCAGCTTGTATATTCTCCATATTTAGATTATATTTAAACGATAAAAATGCGGTAAATTGTGCATATTTTTCAATGGATTTAGCTAAATCCCAACTCTTTACAAATTCTTCAAATAAAAACATTTCTTTAGATTTAATTTCTTTTTCAGGTGAAATAAACGATACACATACAAATTTTTGCTGAGCAATTGGCTTATCTTCTTCTAAAATATCAACATATTTTGGATTAGGTTTACCATTTTTTACTTTAGATTCAAACATTTTATTAAATATAGAACCTTATTTTTTAAGTTTATTTAATATATTATTTTTTTATTAAATAAATATATAATGAGTTTTATGTTTGATTTTGGTGAATTAGTTCGAAGAACCATTAAATATGTTGTCGAAGGTATTATGGTTGCAATTGCTGCATATGTTATTCCACGTGGTAAAGGTTTAAATTTAGATGAAGTATTATTAATTGCGTTAACTGCCGCTGCAACCTTTTCTATTTTAGATACTTATATTCCTAGTATGGGTGTATCTGCTAGAACTGGTGCTGGGTTAGGTATTGGTGCAAATCTAGTTGGTTTCCCTGTTTTATAAATTAACTAATAAATCATCAATAGAAACTTCTGGCTCTTCTAATGGTGCAGGAGATAAATCTGAAATATCTAACATATCAAGTGATGGAACTTCATCCGATATAATAAGTGGTTCATCATCATCACTTTCTTCATCTAACTTACGTTGTTGATGACGAATGGATGCAATTTCATCTAAATGATCTACATCTTTGGATGCAAATTTAACTTCTTCTTTTTTATCTACCGACATGAGTCGGTCATTATCTGAAAATTGTATCGATTCACGTTTTAAATTTTCAAATAGATCTTCTTTTTCTGGTTCCTTTTCAAGTTCCTTTTCTTTTGTAAAGATTAAATCAGTTGATTCATCTAAATAAGAACGTAATAAAGTATCAATAGGTATACTATCACGAATTGCATCTAATATAGATTGTTTAATAATTTGTTGAATTTCGTTTCTATTTTTTTGATATAATAATGGTGATATGTTTTTTTCAAATAAATATGTATTTGAATAAAATTCTCTAGAACAATTAATATAAACTTTATGAATAAATCTATCCATTTTAGGAATTTCAATGTCTATTTTTTTTTGACTTTTACCAGGTTTTATACTTGCTAATATTTTTAAATGACTAATGTGTACACATGATATTAAATCCTCAATATAGGTACATCCACTTTTTTCTATGATACGTGTACATTCCTTTTGAATGATTTCAGGATTCCAATTTGGAACTCTTGCTAAAAAATTCTGTAATGTCATTAAATATTTATTGTTTTCTTTTGTTTCTTCACATAATCGTACAGATTCTGTTAACATCGATTGAATTCCTTCATGGATGTAGGGTAATAATATTTTAACTAATTTTAATGCCCATTCATATTGTCCTTCTGATAAATTATTAATATTATAACTATCCATGAAATTATCAAGGATTAAATATTTACTAAAAAAACGATTCAAAAATGTTCTAAATAATATAATTCGATAATAAATGATACATTAATAATTTTTCATTACGAAAATGATATTTAATTTTATTATATAATAACATAATCCTATATTTAAGAACTATATTGGTTTCATACTTAGATATATAATCAATAATATCAATACAACTATATGCCATTTGATAAATTTGATTCACTTGATTTATTAATTCATCATGATTTAATTCTTTCATAATTTTAATTAAATTGTCTTGATTTTGTTCTAAATGATAAGTATTCACATAAGAATGTAAATTAATTTCTTTACCATCAATAATAGGTAAAGGTATATATATTTCTGAAAATCTAGATAAGATAGGTTTTAATAATTTTGATTTGTCATCTGTTACAATAAAAAATCGTGTACTAAAACTAAATAATTCTATACATCTTCGTAATGCAGATTGTGCATCTATTGTTAATTTATCAGCATTAATTAATATAATGGTTTTAAATAATTTATCCATATGAATGTTTGTTTTAGCAAAAAATTTTAATTCTTCACGAATGAATTTAATTCCTTTTCCATGGGCACAATTTACAGTAATAACATAACGATCAATATATTCTGTATTATGATTATAAATCATATTAATAAATTGAAAAACAATGTGTTTTTTACCACTTCCACAAGGACCATAAAAAATAATATTTGGTATTTTATTTAAATCATAAAATTTCTTTAAAGTACATAATATAGATTCATGCATTTGTTTATATTATGTAATTTATTATTTAAATAGTTTTACCATATAGGTAAATTAGTAATTAATCCATTTTGTAAACGTTGTTTATCTAAAGATAAGGATTTAATACGATTTAGGATATGATTTCGATCTTCTTCAAATTTTCGTTGTTTATCCGTAGAACTTAATTTATGATTATATTTATACCATAAAAAAAAGGAAATACTTCCAAACAATCCAACAAATAAAATTACATTGAATATATAATTCATATAATCCATACGTTTTTCATTACATTTTTTAAGAGTATTTAAACAAAACTGGCGAATACCTGGTTCCGTTAATATAGGACTTTCCATTAGTAATTAGAAATATAAAAAAAAATATACTTACACTATAAATGATGAACTTAACAACTACATTTAATATTTTTTTTTGGTTAACCTTAATATTTTTTAATGTTAAGTTTTTTACTGGAAATGTATACACATGGTTAGATTATGCATATTTAGTATTTATTTTTATAATCATGTGTTTTGTAAATCAATCACTCATGTCATCGTTATGTAATGGTAATATCAATGGGGGAGTTATTGCTTATGCTACTATACCTACATGGTTCATTATGTTTGGATTAATGCTAGTTGCTCTTAAGAAAATGCCTGGGTGGAAAGCACCTTTTTCAAATACATTTGGATACTTTTTATTAGTATTAAGTGGTTATAAAACTAAATTAGAAAAACATATTAAACCCGATATTCAAGTCAAATACAATTATGTATATCAAAACCCATTGATTATTATCAATGAATTTGATTTGTCAACTATTGATTCAGCATATTCTAGTGAAACCATTAGAAATGTATTTGATTTAGATGCTGAAGGAGTAAAAGATTTACTGTTTAAACTTGTTATGTTCAAAGAATTAGTTTCTGAATTTATTTGGTTTATATTAACTGGTATTATTATTATCTCAGTTTCGTATAACATTATATCTACTAATAGTTGTGCAAATACAAAAACAGTAGATACAGCAGTGGCTGATGATGCAGAAGCAACTGCATCTATACCAGATAATACACAAGATAGTACACGCGTTTATTCTGTAACAGAATAAAAAATAATTAAATTTTAAATTAATTTAGTGAATTCTTCATACCAAAAGGTATCTCCAATGTAAAAATTATCAACAACACCATTAACAGCGGCTTTAATATGGTTATTTAAATCATCAGAATCTTCATCAGAATCTTCATCAGAATCTTCACCTAAATATTCATATCCTAATTCTTTAATATGTTCTTCATTGTAAAAGCAATTGTTAGCATTATATTCGTTAAATGATAACATATGATTATAAACCTTTAACCATAATTCAAATATGTTTGATGCAGTAAATACATAATCACCAATTCCATAAATATCAGTATCATCAAATGTGTGGATAATATAATATTTGGTTGGTTCATGTTTATGTTGATTGGCAAGATCATTTAACCTATTAAAGAATCCTGTCTTAAACTCACTCATATTGTTTTTTTATTAAATAAATAAATAAATCAGTTCAATTTTATTGTAAATAATAATGATGTTTATATAAAAAAACAAAAAAATAAGTTAAAATTGCAATGATAATCATACATAACCATATAGGTATTACTGTTTTCTTCTTATATCCAATACCAAAATCTTTAAATGTACCATTTTCATTATAGATATAATATGGTTTTAAAACATGAATAAATCCACACAATAATACATAAATTAAGATTGAAAGTGTAATTGTATCCATAATATATTATGTTATAAATTAATAATATATTATTACTCTAATATTCCATTTCATCATAAAATTCTTCACTTGTTGCTCCATATTCATCTTCTTCATTAAAATCTCTGTCGTCTCGCATAACAGAACCATCATAATCTAATTCTCCATTTGACATTGCAATATCACTAGCTTTATCATCTAATAATTTTTGCATTTCTTTATCTTTCATTGCATCATACGCTTCTTGATCATATTTCCATAATGATGTAGTTAAACCAACACTCCATTCACCTAATTTTAAATCTTTTTGAATATTCGATAATCTACGCTGCATTTCATTCATATTTTTCAATCGAGTTGTCATTTCATTTTTTTCTTCTCGTTCTAAGGTTTCTATTCTTTCTTGAATTACTTCTTCAGTTATGTTAGGATAATGAATTTCACGAACAAAATTTTCAATAAAAGCACATAATACATTTACAATTAATTTATTATAAATATTTTCTCGATCTGCTCGAATGTATAACATAAAAATATGATCAATGTATAAATTTAATACTCTATTTATATTTTCATGACTTTGCCATTCAATATCTAATAAATTTACATAATTTTTTTCTAATATTGGTAACATCATTGTCATATATTCAAAAATATCATATTCATTTTTTAAATTCATTATGGATTGATAATAAGTAGTTATATCATTCATTAAATCTTTACCATGCCTTTCTGATAATTTTAATCGTTCCCATGGAACTAATGATTCTTTATATTCTACATTATTTACTATCATATACGGTATTACTCTTATAATCATATGTATATAATTCATCAATAAATACAATTCATTTGTAGTTACACTTGAATTATAATTTTTTCTTTGATCAAAGAATTTTTGTATCTGTTTTTTTTGTGTATTATTTAATGAACCCATTGATAAATATGTTTTTATTTTATCTTGATAATTATTAGATAGTACTCCAATTTGATTAATATTAATAGATTCAATCATCAGTACATCAAATAATGAATCAATATTTTTTAATTTATAAAATAAATAAACAGTACTGATTATATTACGTCGATTCATAATATTTAATAATTGATTGAATGCATCGGTTGTATATGTTACATTTTTCTCTTTTAATAATTGGATTTGATTTTCAATTGATAATAAACTATCAATCTTAAAAGATGGACAATATTGCAATAAATCAGTATCAATTAAAGGTGTAGTTTTATTTAATTTACACATATGAATAAATGCACGATATATTGTTTTTTCTAAAAATATGTTAGGTACACTTGTTGGTATAATTAAACGATTTTCAGTATTAATGATATAACTAGGATTTTTTTCAACAATATGACTTGATAATTCATATACTTTTTGATTTAATGTTTCAATGTCTTTATTGTTTTTTGTTAAAAAATCATATACAATTTTATCATTTTCATTACAACATGCATTTGAACTATAAGGTATTGCAGATGAATTTACTAACAATGGATCAAATTTATTCATTACAGTTTGTACACCTTGAATGATTAAAAAACTAAAATACATCATTACACTTTTTATTTCATGATTATTCATTTTTTCAATATCTGCATGACTTGGTGGTTTAAATTTTAATTCTATATTTTTTAAAGGAGGTAAAAATAAATCCCAATGAATATCATAAAATTTATATTCTTCTTTATGTTCTATTTTTACATAATTTTTATATTTTAATTGAATCAGTAAATCTTGTTTTAATATATGTTCTATTGTTGTTTTTAAATTTTGAATAATTTTATCTCTAGTTTTACCTAATTCATTCGAACTATGTATTGATTTTAATACACATGCTAAATAATTTAATCCATGTATATTGTCTCTTTCAGGAATTGGATATCCATCAAATGACAATACACACCCAGGAAATGTTTTTACAGGATGTATGTTATTCAATTGTACAAATATAAAAAAATAGGAATAAATTAAATATAAAAATGTTTTTGATACACTTGGAAATTGATATTTTTTGATCAATGATTTAATTTCATTGATATTTTCATCACTTAAATAAATTCCTGTATTATTTCCTAATGAGGTTATTGTATTTGTAATTGCAGCATCTACATTTGAAATTGCATGTTTTATTTCAACATCATCTTCTTCTATAATATCACGTGATTTAATTTTAAAACCTTTTGCATCATATCCTTCATCTGTATTGAATTGAATTGTTTTAATAGTATAACCACTATATTTATCTACAAAATTATTACCATCATCCGATAATGTTCCTTGTAATTGACATATTCGTTCAAGTTCATCTCCAAAATTATCTCTATCTTGTTCATATACTGTTGCTAATCTAAACAAAAAAGATGGCATTAATTTTACACCTGTTTTAATACAATAATACCAATATTCATTTTCATCTGAATGTGATTCTCTTGTATAATTATTTGTAAATTTAATAATATATTGATATTTTATTGTAATATCTTGAATTGCTAATATTTTTTGTAAAATAGGTTCATAGGGGGAAACCATGACATTCATATCCTCGAGTTTACTTGCAATGGACTGATATAAATTATTATCTTTTAATTTTTGTTTATTATGATATGTTTTTAAATAAGGTAATTTTTCAATATAATATTTTAATTTTAATAATAATTTTTTAGTTTGTGTTTTATATTCCATCTCTTTAATATCATTGAATTCTTTTAACATATTATTCACTAATTCATGTTTTAACTGAAATTTAATATTATCATTCGATACACATTGGTTTTTTGAAGATAAACAATCTTGTTTTAATTCACATGTATTTTCATTTTTCATAGTTGTTTCTACCCATTTATCTTGTGAACGTTTAAAATATGTTGTTGTTTTACCATCATCTAATATAGCATAATGACCATTTGCTACATAAGTTGGTAAACTTTCTTTTTCATTTTCTAAAATTTCATCAATTTCTTTAGAATCAATATTTGGATCACTTTCATACATTTTATTAATAATCAAATTATATAATTCAGGTTGTTTTGCTGGTTCTATAATAACTGGTTTATGATTATCCTTTTTTACATCTTCTAAGGTAGTATATTGTTTTACAATTTTTTTATATATTTCATTTAATTTTGTACAATCACTTTTATTTGTATCTTTTACATCTTTTTTTGTATCACCTAATACTTGTTTTAATATATGTTCTATATCATGCGATGAATATAAATTCATATTGGATAATATTGTCATATATGTTTTAGTACCATCAAATGTTAATATATTATGTAAATGCTCTGATGAAGAATACATAGAATCTAAATTGTAAAATTGATTTAGTTTTTCAACATAATTATGTTCAGATCGTTTGATAATATCAAAAATTAAACTATTTGGTTTAGATTTTAAATGATCAAATGCATTATATAATGAAATAAATTGGTCTGTTAATTTGTTAAAATTATGTTTATAGGTAGATGTATTTTTTTTTATTTTTTTATGAATATATTCATAATGTTCTATATTCAAATGTTCTTTATATATCAAATATGGTTCTAATTGATAGAGTATGTCATTAATAGTATAAGCAGGTTTTATTTTATTTAATAATTCAATAGTTGAATTGATAACTGAATGTACATAATCATTATAATCCATATCTGGTTTATCATTATACATCGTTAATTTGCGTTTATATTGATTAAAATCATGCCAATAATATCTAGCATATTGATTGTAATAAGAACGTTCAATTAATTTAGTAGTTGGTAGTTTTAATTTATAAAAATCAATGAAATATCTTGGTAATTTTCTAAATCGAACAATACTGATTATATCTGCTGGTCTTAATGGAACTAATTCTTTATTTTTTAACATAGTTGAACCAGTATTAAACATTTGTACATATGGATAATTTGATCGAGTACCTTTAGTATTATATACTTCTAATTTACATAATCCATATATTTCATTATTGACTTCTTTATAATATATAGTATCTTTTCCAATATTAGGTTCATAAGAAGAAAATAAATCATTCAATCTAGAATATAATAATTTTTGATGATTTTCAATTTTACTATTCATTGTAAATTCCTTTTGAATTGTTAAATAGGTTTCTAGTAATTCTAAATCATCTCCATCATATAATGGTTTATCAATATTTACAATTGGTACTAACCAATCAACATAGATATTATTCAAGATTGAATGTTTTAACGGTCGATAATCATGCCCATATATTTTATATTTTTCAATTTCATTACGATCATTATAAGTAGAATAATTTTCACGTAAATGAATAAATCGATCAATCATCAATGTAAATTTTTTCATCATTTTTTCTCGTTTAGCTACATGAACAGATGATAACATATCATTTAATAAATCATGTGTCTGCGATTGTATTGCATATCGTTTTAAATGATCTGGTAATTCAATATATTCTAGGTATTTATCTCCATATTCTATTTCAATTTCATCTGAATCTAGCATAGATGGTTCTTCTCTTAATTTGATATATTGAATAAAAGAAGGTAATCCTTTATAAGCAAAATCAATATATATTTCTTCATTACCAGGAAATACTTTAACTTCAATCATATCATGATCTGTATTCGTAATTTGTCCAATTAAAGTAATATCATTGATTAAAAATTCAATCCATTTATTTTTAATATATCCTTTTTCTTGTGCATATCCATGATTTGATCTACTTAATAAATAAATCGTTTGAATACTAGTTGTATTTAATCGTCCATCTATAATATCAAAATGTAATATTTCGGATGAATTCATTAATTTTATATTATGATCATCAATATAATCAATGATATAAGGATTATCTTTACTATTAATACCTATAATATCATTTATTTTAAGTGATATACTCATTATATATCAAATAGATATTATTTATATAAATTTTAATTATTTAAAAAGAAAAAATTAATGATATATATCATAATATGTCTACCATTGAGAAATATTCTAATTATGAGGTGGATAAACAGGGGAATGTCATTGTTTTTTATTATACTCCAAATAGTGGATTAAAGGAAGTTAATTATGAACATTATAAATTAATTAAATATGATAGAGATTCTAAATTAGATGAATCTCTAGGATTATGTCGTTCTGTTATTTTATCAAATCATGAATTAGCATGTTATTCTCCTCAAAAATCAATTCCATTAGAAGAATTTAAAGCCATCCCATTTAATACTATTTCTATTGAAGAGAACATTGAAGGTACAATGATTAATTTATTTTTTGATAAACATATTCAAAAATGGGTGTATGCAAGTAAATCAAATATTGGTGCGAATTGTAAATTTTATTCAGATTCAATTACATTTCATGAAATGTATGAAGAATGTTTATTAAATTCAAAATTAAATTACGATGAATTAAATAAACAATATTGTTACAGTTTTGTGATTCAACATCCTAAAAATAGAATAGTCATTCCATTTCAAACTACTTCTTTGTATTTAGTCAATGTATATCATTGTTATCATAAAAATGATTTAAATTTTGTAGAACATATTCCAATCAACGATGTAAAAGATATGTTTAGTCATTCGACAGTTCAATTCCCAAAAATATATTCATTTGAAATGTATGAATCCATTACCATGCCAGAATCATGGTTTTTTAAAGGTTATATGTTAAAAACTGATTTTTATCGTTGTAAATTAATTAATCCTAATTATGAACATATTAAAGAATTAAGAGGAAACCAACCTAATTATAAATATTATTATTTAATGCTAAGAAAAAATGAAAATACATTAAAAGAATTTTTAAATTATTATCCAGAATACAGTGAATCATCTTTTGAATATGAAAAAGAAATAAAACAATATACATCTGCCTTATTTAAACAATACATTTCATGTTTTATTCATAAAGTACAAAAATTAAAAGATTATCCACCTAAATACAAAACTCATATGTATCAGCTACATCAAATGTATATTACTACATTATCTCCTGAAAAAAAATATATTACCTATTTAATCACTGAAAAATATATCAATGATTTACATCCATCTCAATTAATGTTTTCATTAAATTATGATTTACATAAACCAAAAGAAGAAGTCGTAATACATAATGATTCTATTCAAAGTGATTATTTTATTATTTCTTAAATAATTTATAGATACTGTCAAATTCATCTAATAATACTTTACATATAGTAATAAAATATTCAGTTAATGTACTATCAGATGTTTCATCATTAAATGCTAATCGAAGTATACCTTCTGTTGAATGAGGATGAATTTTAAAGAAAGACACATAAGATAATAATTTTGGAAACATATTTTTATAAAATTGGTATTCTAATAATTTACCAATTGTATAATTTCCATTTGGAAATACAATATCCATTGTATTTTTCATAGTTGTATCATTTTCACGAAATTCATATTGATTTCCTTCAATATACTCATGTAATTGTTTTTGTATGATTTCACATGCCATTAATACAATATCATTGTTTTCATAGATTCCAACTGTTTCAATCGTAAAATCAAATGAACCATCTAATACAAATCGTTTTGCATCCAATAAAAACCAATTTTTTTTAATCAATTGAATCTCTTCATCTGTTCCTTTGAATGTCGATTTTTTACTTTCCCATTGTTTATTTGCTTCTTTCATATCCTGTGTAAATACGTAATAACACGTAGATACTACATTGTACATTCCAGATTCTTTACCTGTACCAACTTGCAATTTAGCAGTTAATTCTAATTCTTCACCTGGAATATTATCTGATAATGGAGGACGTAATTTTACAATATCAATATAATAATCATTTCCTTTGTATTCAAATGGTTTAAACATTTGTTTTAATACCTTTTTATCTACTTTATTACCTGCATTTGTCATTTCAAAATCTTCTGTTGTTACAAAATCAATGGTTTTACTATCATTTTTTTTATGAAGTTGTAATTCTAATACATCTAAGTTCATTTTACCATCTGGTTTTAAATAAATTGGAATACAACTTAAGCGTTGTTTAATAATTTCATTATGAAATCGTGTTGTATTTTTTATAATATTACATTGATTTGCTTCATCCGGAAATGTTTTAATTACTACACTTGGAATATCTTCTAAGATTGTTCGTCGAATTGCATTTGCAACACTATGATGAATATCATATAATGTAAATTGTAAAATACCATTTAATTCCGACTTATTTTTCAACTGAGGCATTTTTTATATATTATAGAATATTATTTATTTTATAAATCAATTTTATTTATTTAGTTAAAATTTAAATTACTTTTTTATATTGATTATTTATGTCTTGCATTCTTTATTATAGTAATCATTGCGAACCATCTCAACAATTATTACAAATTATATCTAGAAGTAAATTAACTGAGACCATTCATTTTATTTGTATTGATAATCGATATAAAGATAATAAAGGACAAATCATTGTTCAACTAGAAAAAAATCAAAAAGTATTATTACCTCCTACAGTTAATAAAGTTCCTGCTTTATTATTATTAAATCAAGGAAATCAAGTTTTATTCGACAATCAAATTTATCAATATTTAAAACCACAACATGAAATTGTCAATCATCAAGCTACTAATTTTAATGATGAACCTGAATGTTTTTCATTATCACAATTATCATGTAGATCCGATGCTTATAGTTTTTTAAATGATGATGATTTTTCTGTAAAAGGTAACGCTGGATTAAGACAAATGCATAATTATTCCATGTTTGATGATAATACTCGTATTGTAACTCCACCCGAAGATTATAAATCTGAAAAAATGAATTCTGAAAATACATCTCAATCATTAGATAGAATTAAAGCTGAACGCATGATGATGATTCCTGAACCTCAAAAACGTATGTAATAATCTATAAAATTGAACTACTTATATTCTAATCAATCATTTTATATCAAAAATGGCATCTATTCCTTATGAGTTGTATGCTGATAATGGATTATTATGGGCAGTTTGTGAAAACAAACATGAAACTATCATTATCGATAGTCCAAAAAAAATATTAGATAAACTTAATTTAGAAAACTATATGCGTGAATTAAATCCTGCATTAGAACCATATCATATTTGTATTAATTCACCAGAAGAAAATCGATCATATCATTATTCAATGGATGATGAAGCAAATATTCAACACATATTTGTCTACAATAAATTAACAAGTTCAGATAAAAATTGTATGGTAATATCAATGGCTATGTTTAAAAAATTAGAAAGATTAATATTTTATATGATGTAATCATTTATTTTTTGTATTGATTTTATAAAATTGAAATATTATTACTAGTTATATTCATATTAAAAATCGATCATGGAAGACATTCTCATCAAGGAAGACCTTCTCGATTATCCCGACATTCTGTATTATCCCAAATATTTGGATTTACTCATAATGGCTCAAAGGGAAGAACTCAGAAAACGACCTGAAGAAGTAAATCATGAACGATTGGATAATCTTGAAACACTATGCTCAATTGCTGAAAGCACTAAGCTTCTGTTGTCTATTCCTTGGACATGTCCAGAAGGGTTAAAAAGACAAAAAGAAGTAGAGCAGATTTGGAAAAGAAAAAAGATTGCATGGGAATCATGGTCTGATACCAATTCTCTCGATCAACTACATTCTTCTCCTTCAAGATTATGCCAATCTTTAATGGTTTCTTCACGATCGACCGCATCTTCTATGCAATCTGCATCAATGCCTACAAATCAATTTATGGGCGTTGAACGTACGGATGCACCTCAATTCTCGATGGCTAGTCCAGAAAGAGCTCTTGTACCATGTTGTCAACCAATTAGATCTGGTCGACGACCTCCACAATATGTAAATATATTTATAGATTTGTCAAACATTTCTATTTCTGCAAAAAGAATAGAAATGAGTGATCCATTTCGACCTCCTATGGTTATTATTAACGACCAAATTCGTGTCAAGTACGACACACTTCATCAAATCATTCTTGGTGATCGTCATTCATCATGTCTCGTTGCAGTTGGGTCATACCCAACCGGACATAGATATGTTGTTGGTAATTACGATTATCTCACTTGGTTAGGTTATTCCACCAAGTTTTTCTCAAGAAATTGTGGAGAACATGGTGTTGATGATTTCATCCTTTCCTCAATCAGAGAAAGGATGAGATCTAGTTCTCCTTATCCAGGTGAAAAGATTGTGATTGTTACCGGAGATGGTAATCATAATCATGGGAAAGATACATTTCCAAAAGTGATTCAATCTGCATTGAATGACGGTTGGGAAGTGGAAGTTTGGGCATGGTATCATGGATGTAATTTATGGTACAAATCGCTCGAAGACAAATCATCCTGTTATAGGCAATATTCTCGCGTGAAATCGCTTCCACCTAATACGGACAATTCAGTTCCGCAACAGTTTGGTCTTCGATCATTGGTAGAGTTATCACGGTTTCAGTTGCACTATCTGGACGGTTATCGAGAGTATATCACTTGAGTAGTGGTATATTTTTTTTATAATTAAAATAATATATGGAGAATCGGAAATATGGTGATTTTACAATGTTTATTCGAAGAATCAAAGAAAGATTGGATTATAGTTCTGGAGAAGATGCTATTAAAGAAATTAAAAATTGTAAAAAAGAAACACATTGGATGTGGTATATTTTTCCACAATTAGAAGGATTAGGACAATCTGATATGTCAAAATATTATGCATTGAAGAATTTGGAAGAAGCTAAATTATATATCAATCATCCAATTACTGGTAAATTTTTAATGAAAATTACTAAATTAGTATATCAATGCTTACAACATAAAACAGCAGGTCAAATCTTTGGATCTATTGATAAACATAAATTTAAATCATGTATGGAATTATTCAATCAAGCTACTTTACATACTAAAAAAAATAAATTATTCAAAGATGTTATCATAAAAATAAATTGAATATATATTTATTTATTATTATTAATATAAACACAATTTGTAATGAATCGCGCATACGGTGTACATCCTCTTACTCGCGTTATCGTAGAGTTTGATGATGTATATATATTGCATGATACAATTATAGATTGGTTCCATATCATGTCCCCACATGATAATGGGCCGTACAGAGATCTTGATGTCATGTCATTTTGTGTGAATGAAATGATTCCTGAATCAATTGCAGGAAATGTTCCTGTTCCTACATCACATCGATACAGTATAGGAAGAGACGGGAGTGTACCATGTCGTTTTCTGGGTCGAAATGAAGATTGTCATTTTTCCCCATCGCCTAGTTTGATTGTGATTTCGCGAGAAATGTACGACGAATATGTAAATATATTTTGTCCTGGACAACCCTCACCATTCTTTAGATAAATGAGGGTGGGATAAACTATTTTTTTTTTATAAAAAATTATTTTTATTTTTTTCATAAAAAAAACTAACCCATTTTTATATATATATGATGTAATTGTATAAATAAATTGAAAATATTTATGCGTTTAAATAATAAAGATAAAAAAAGACTCTCGGACAACAACAACACAAGCCATGTCGACCTTCTCATCTCTCAAGCGTGCCCACGACGGGCAAGAATGTGAGTGCGACCTTTGCCGTGAACCGAAAGCCTTGCGCTCCTCGCCCTCCGATTTCGAGGGCCTCCCTCCTTCCGTTGCCGACTACATTCGGTGGCTGCAGACCGATGACGACCAGTTCCTTCCTCCTGACGTCGCCGCACACGAGCGGTGGCTTCGGGCTCGTCGGGCTGATCGGGATCTCCGGGCTGCTTCCGCCGAGGTCGCCCCTGTTGAGTTGCACCCCCTGGAACGCCAGGGAACGCCTGCTGGACGCATCTCCTACCGTCAAATTCTCCGCCGCCAAGTCGCCGAAGTCGCGCCCCCACAGGTCTACGTGGGGGTCTACACCTCGGCAACCCACGGGCTGCTGTACACCATCACCACTGATGGGAAGGTCCTTCCTGTTCCTCGCTGTGTGCGCGCTTCGCGCCTCAGCAAGGACCAGTTCGAGAAAGGAACCTTCTTCCTCATGGGGTCGGAGCACACGCCTGAGGGCATCGTTGCGGACGAGTTCGGGATCTCGATCCCCTTCTGCAGGAGTTTCGCGTGCCGTGCTCCCGCCGGGAGCCACTGCTCAACCCAGACCCACAAGGTTGACCGCCAGGGCGTCATGTTCCCTGTCGGCCGGTCAGCCAACATCCACGCGACGTACAGCCTCGGGTGGGGGTCCATCATCCTTGACAGCCGTGCCGAGGCCCTGAAGCTTCTCTGTCCCGAGAAGAACCGGGAGCTCTTCGACTGGCCTGTTGAGGAGGATGACCCCTTCGCCGACTGGCCTCCAGAGGGAGGCCCCCCCTCCGGGCAGGAGGACCCACCCGCCGGGCAGGCGGGGCACCCGGGGTCTGCGGACCCATCCGTTCTCACTCGCCAGTAATGGCGGGTGAGGACACTCCGGCGGCCTGATGGCCGCCCCCCACGTGGAGAGTTTATCTTGGATATCACCAACATCTCTCCATTCAGCTAATCAAAAAAGAAAAAAAATAGGAGTTGCTGAAGCGTCAGTGCTCCTCAAGCGGTCTTGGACCGGCAGTTAGAAATTCTGGCCACAACAAAAACCCTGTGTAGTGACGTGCAGGTTAATTAACGGAGAGTCATTTACAATTGCATAGCGTGCAGTTGTGACGTCGATGGTGCCTTTGAACCTTTATGTCGACGGATAAGGAAGTGGTATAGCTGAATTATCGTGACTTCTTTAGTTGATTTTTTATTTTTTTATAAAATAAATTGAAAGTATTTAATAAGTATATTCTAAATTATATTAAAGAAATGACAGATCTTGCCCATAAGTATCAGCGTAAAACCGATAAACAACATATTTTAGATAACCCAGATACTTATATTGGATCTGTTGAAAAAATAGAAACAAATAATTGGGTATTTGAAGATGGTAAGATTATAAATAAATTACATACTTATATTCCAGGATTATATAAATTATTTGATGAAGGTATTGTAAACTGTCGTGATCATGTCATTCGTATGATGAATAAAACACCTGTAACATACATTGATATTACCATTCATGATAATGGTGAAATTAGTATGCTCAATGATGGTGATGGTATTGATATCGAGATTCATCCTGAATATAACATATATATTCCTGAATTAATTTTTGGTCATTTACGTACTTCTACTAATTATGATAAATCTGAAAAGAAAATTGTAGGTGGTAAAAATGGATTTGGATTTAAACTTGTTTTAATTTGGTCTGAATATGGATCCATTGAAACAGTTGATGCACTTCGTAAAAAGAAATATACACAAACTTTTCGTAATAATTTAGACATCATTGAAAAACCAGTCATTACATCTTGCACTAAAAAATCATATACTAAAATTACATTCAAACCAGATTATAAACGTCTTGGTATGGATGGATTAGATGAAAGTACAAAGCAATTATTCATTAAACGAATTTATGATATTGCTGCTGTTACTGATAAAACTGTCAAAGTTAAATACAATAGTGAATTATTACCTGTTAAAACATTTTCAAATTACATTGATATGTACATTGATAAAGACATTAATCGTGTTTATGAATCTATCGATCGATGGGAATATGCTGTTTGCCTAAAAGATGAATTTACTCAAATTTCATTTGTCAATGGTATTCACACCAGTAAAGGTGGTAAGCATGTTGAATATATCATGAATCAAATTATTCGTAAAGTAACAGCCTATATTTCAGCAAAAAAGAAGATTGAAATTAAAGCAGCAACCTTGCGTGAAAACTTAATGATCTTTCTTAACTGTTCTATTGAAAATCCAAGTTTTGATAGTCAAACTAAAGATTATTTAAATACACCTTATAATAAGTTTGGATCTACATGTGAAGTAAGTGATAAATTTATTGAACAATTAATGCGTAAATTAGGTCTAATGGACATTATGGTTACTTTATCAGAATTAAAGGATAAAGCAAATGCTAAAAAAACAGATGGAACTAAATCTAGAAGTATTATTGGTATTCCAAAATTAATGGATGCAAATTATGCCGGTACTGGTAAATCTCATTTATGTACATTGATATTATGTGAAGGAGATTCAGCTAAATCAGGTGTTGTATCTGGATTATCTACAGATGATCGTAATTATTATGGTATATATCCATTGAAAGGTAAGTTATTGAATGTTCGAGATGAGAACATCAAAAAAATCAATGAAAACAAAGAAATTACTGAAATTAAAAAGATTATGGGATTAGAAAATAATCGTGAATATACAGAAGATGATATTCGTATGAAATTACGATATAGTAAAATCTTATTTATTACAGATCAAGATTTAGATGGTAGTCATATCAAAGGACTTGGTATTAATTTATTTGGTAGTTTATGGAAATCATTAATGCAAATTAAAGATTTTATTGGTTTTATGAATACACCTATTATTAAAGCTAAAAAGGGTAAAGGGAATAAAGAAACTGAAATTTTATTCTATAATGAAGGTGAATATCGTGAATGGTCAATGACAAATCAAAAAGGATGGGAAATCAAATACTACAAAGGATTAGGTACAAGTACTGCTAAAGAATTCAAAGAATATTTTAAAAATAAAAAAATTGTATACTTTGATTGGACAGATGAAAGTGATGATACAATTGATAAGGTATTTAATAAGAAACGTGCAGATGATCGTAAAGAATGGTTATGTAATTACAATCGTGATTTATTTATTGATACATCTCGTCCTAGAATTACATACAATGAATTTGTAAACAATGAATTGATTCACTTTTCAAAATATGATTGTGATCGATCCATTCCAAATTTAGTAGATGGTCTTAAAATCAGTCAACGTAAGATTTTATTTGCTGCATTCAAAAAGAATTTAATCAATGAAATTAAGGTTGCACAATTTAGTGGTTATGTATCCGAACATTCTGCATATCATCATGGGGAAGCCAGTTTAAATGGTGCTATTGTTGGTATGGCTCAAGACTTTGTAGGATCAAATAATATTAATCTGTTATTACCAAAAGGACAGTTTGGTACACGTTTGCAAGGAGGTAAAGACAATGCAAGTGAAAGGTATATTAAAACAGAATTGAATCCAATGACTCGTAAAATATTCCATGAGCAAGATGATAAAATTCTTAAGTATTTGAATGATGATGGTACTCCAGTAGAACCCAATTATTATGTACCTATTATTCCAATGGTATTAATCAATGGATGCAAAGGAATTGGTACAGGTTTTAGTACAGAAGTATTATGTTATAATCCATCAGATATTATTGAATATATTATGAATAAATTAAATGATATTCCTAATGAAATGAACATTTTACCTTATTATAAAGGATATAAAGGTTCAATTACACAAGAGGGTAAAAAATACACCTTTACTGGTATTTATCATTTAGATAATTTAAATTTACATATTACAGAATTACCCGTTGGTACTTGGTCTCAAGATTATAAAGAATTTTTAGAAGAATTAGTTGTAGAGAAGAAGATCAAAGAATACAAGGATAATTGTACAGATGAACATGTTGATTTTAAAATTAAATTAAATGGACCAATCGAAAACATAGAAAAGGAATTTAAATTAGTATCAAGTAAAACCATTACAAATATGCATTTATTCAATGAACATGAACAATTAAAGAAATATGATACGATATATGATATTATGGATGATTTCTTACAAATTCGTTTAAAAACATATGATGTACGTAAAGCATATTTAGTAGAAGACATTACAAATCAGTTGAATAAAATATCCAATAAAGTGAAATACATTATGGGAGTACTGAATGATAAGATTGATTTACGTAGAAAACAGACAAATGTTATTATGGAAATATTAATGAATTTTGGATTAGATATGATTGATGATTCATATAATTATTTAATTAAAATGCCAATGGATAGTGTATCCAAAGAAAATGTAGACAAATTATTAAAAGAAGAAAAAGATTTAAAGAAATACTTAGACGAATTAAAATCAACAACTGTTGAACAATTATGGTTGAAAGAATTAACAGAATTATATAAAATGATCTAATTGATTATATTTTTTTACTTAAAATAATAACTGGTTATTATTAGTTTATGTTGTATATGATATATAAAATTGAATCAATCTTTTTTTTATATTTTATGATATTAAAAAAGTCGAACGTCTTCAAGTATGTCCGACACCCAAGCGACCCCAACAACGCTGTGCATCATGGAGCTGAAGAGTCAGCTTATGAGGCAATTTCAGGAGACCACAGAGCGGCTGGATGTCATGCTCAACCAACATGCGAAAATGCAAGCTTCCTCGATTCAGGATTTCCTCTGGGATGAGGAGTACCTTCGAGAGCGAGAGGAATCCATGTTGGCTGAATACAACCAGGCTCTGGTGGAGCACGGCCGGATGATTGGCGAGACCCGAGACAGACTCTCGGAGCTGACTCGCCTTCTTGTCCTAGTCGACGAAGATTTCATGGTCAGGACGACCGTGGTCTTTTCTCTTGAAACAAACTGTTACTAAAATCCTGGGTGATGTCTTCGTTGTGTCGAGGGCGTCACCCAGGTCGTGTATGCATTCACGTCTGCAACACATGATTGTGTTGAGAAAATACGGTTAAATCGTTTTCCAAATGCAGGTTCCAATTGCGGAATAAAAAAAGGATGAGGTGTTAACCCGACCTACAGAACTCGGATAGATTATGAATGCCTGCAATCCATGTAGGTCATATGATCGAAGGTGGAAGTGTAACCATTTTGTGAAAAATACACGCCATTTACTTGATTTTTTATATTAGAATTATTTTTATATTTATATAATTTATAATGATGTTAATGTTTATTTTTGGAATTATTGCTATATTTTTTGTTGCTCTTACTATGTTTATTATGTTTGGAGGATATAGCTATTCAAAAACAACTATTAGAATATTATTTTTCTTAGGGTTTGTATTTTTAGGATTAACATTTGCATTTATAGGTAAATAAATGTAATTGAAATATAAAATTGAATTATTTTGATTTTATATTTGTTTTGTTAAAACATCTTTCATCATGTCCAACGAGATTCAATCGCCCTTGTCTTTTCTTGAGTCTAAGATTCGGCTTGAGAAGCAGATTCAGGAGAAATCGACACTACTGGAAAAAATGCTTTGTGAAAAAGCATCCATGCGATGCCCTAGCATCGAAGATTTCCCGGAAAACGAGGAATACTTTTTCGAGAGGGAAGAGTACATGCTCTGTCATTATAACAAGCTGATGGCGACTGCCACACGCATGATTCGCGAGGTGGAAGATGACCTCTCAGCATTGGGCTGGGAACTAACGCAATTGAGAGAGAACTTCATGGTCAGTACGACCGTGGAGTTTCCTCTTACCTCAAATTGTTACTAGCTCATTTTTGAGAAATTTTTTTTAAATTTTTTTATAAGATAAAATATAAAAAAATTTAATATTATTTATTAATATAATGAATTTTAATGGACAAGTTTTACAAGATAAATTTGTAGTTAATGTATTAAACCATAAACAAAATGGTTATTTTTTAGAAATAGGAAGTAGTGATCCTATTTCTATTAATAATTCATATGTACTAGAAAAAGAATTAAATTGGAAAGGTATCATGATAGAATATGATAATCAATTTATAAATAAATATAAAGAACATCGCCCAAATAGTATTCATATTATAAATGATGCAACTCTTATTGATTATTCTGAATTATTAAATATAAATCAATTTCCTAAACATATAGATTATCTTCAAATTGATTTAGAAGTTAATAATCGTTCAACCTTAACTACACTTGAAATATTAGACAATACAGTATTTAAAGAATATAAATTTGCAGTTGTAACATTTGAACATGATATATATGCAGGTGATTATTTTAATACAAGATTATTATCTCGTAATATATTTTTAAATCAAGGATATGTATTAGTATTTCCAGATGTTAAAAATGAATTAAATCCATTTGAAGATTGGTATGTTCATCCTGATTTAGTAGATATGAATTATATCAATCGTATAAAAACAAATGAGTCATTGAATTATGTTGATATTATGAATCGATTATAATATTTAATAATTATATATGACTAGTTATGATATTCATAAAATAGACAATCAACTTCATCATATTTATAATCCAAATTCTGAAACAAAATTAGCTATAGATAGAACTATCTTATCAGAAGATCGCACAAGAATTGCAATGGATGACTTTAAATTATCCAATTTAAATACATTTATGGCATATATGAGGACAGGTTTAGCAATTGCTGTGATTGCATTTACTTTTAATAAATTTTGGATTTGTATATTAGGTTTATTATTAATTGTATATGGTACATTTGAATTTTATTATACGGATTATATTGTAACCAATAATTTACCATTAACAAGTAAATATTTTTATTATGGACCAGTGATATTAACTGTATTGATTATTATTGTATTTGTAATTGAAACTGAAGAATTAAAACATTATAAATTTAAATTTTAAATTGTTATCATTTCAATAAATTGAACTATATTTCTATTAAATAATAAATATTAAATCAACTGATACCATAATGAGTGGAAAACAGTTGTTTGCTGACTTGCTGATTTCCATTCGGGATAATCTCAAGATTAAGTGCGGTCTACGACCACGGGATTTCATCCGTATTGAGATACAACCGCATGCTTTTGAGCGGTTGTCTTTTCATGATCGGGGTGAGTTAACCCGATCGATCCGCCACTCGATCAAGAGTATGAACCGGTTGGGATACGAACCAACACCCATCTTCACCAGGTGGTGCAACAATCTCCTAGAATACTATGGGTGGGAAGAGTACGACTCTCCATTCATTGTGTGCCTGGACGACCGGTTTGGCAATGACACCATTGCATTTACGAAAGACATGATCCGCTTGCTGGATGAATGCATTCTTGAGTTGAGTGTTTAATTGAGGTTGGTTATTTTTTTATAATCAAAAATGTAATCATTACATAAAATTGAATTATAATATTGAATATAATTCAATTCAAAAAAGTTACCACCATGTTTACGATTGTGGTGTTTGCAATTCTCTTCTTCATGTGGGTCATCGTTCGCGCCGAACCGAAACCAAGCAAATGTGTCCATCTCACTGCCGTTGAGCCAGTGGACACGTCAGTGCTTGATCAGACGATCAAGACGGTGTTCAATCACTACCAGTCTGCAGTCAGGCTCCAAGTCACCATGATCTGTAGTGGTGGGCTCGGCGCTGAACCCGCGGACGAGTTCGAGAGAAAGTGCCATGAGTTCGTCAAGAAAATTGACGACTTGCAGGAAGAGCGAGTCAAGCTGGTCGGTGAAAAATACGACCTCGACTTCTCCAACCTTGCAGGGTTCTAGCCTAAGCGGTCAGAGAGACCGGTCAGAAGCTGTGACTGACTTAACAACCAGTCTTTAGTTGTGACGCGTATCCAGCTAAAGTGTTTTTTTATTTTATTTTTTGTCAGATATATTTTTTTGAATATCTTTATATACCTGATCATGTTTTTCAAGTATATCTTCTACCACTTTTTTATTTTCAATGATAGGTATATCTAATTTTATATCATCACATAACAATGTGATTACATAATATAAAATATATTTTCGTTTACGTTTAGATGCTGGTGTAAATGCAATACAATACATGGATAATAATGAATTAATGATTTTAATCATCAAAGCATTGTTTTCATCTAAAATATCAAAAAAGATATCCCATACAATCCAAATGATATCTCTTTTGTATTTTAAATCAACAGGATAATCTCTTTCAACAATTAAACATTTTTCTTTTTTCTTTTTACAATTTATTTCATAATACATAATCCATTCTATCCAATAAAATGCTTTATTTGTATTTTTAATAGATAATTGATAACATAATTCATTTAATGGAATAAATAATTCTTTAGGATCTTTAGAATGAAAACAACGAATAAATTCAATCGAAGGTGCTTTTAATCTTTCAGTTAAGTTATTAATGATAAATTCACTATCTTTGATAACAATATCATCATAACTATTTCTTTTTTTAGATAAACAACATATAGTAATTAATTCAGTAAATAATTTACGAATGGTAACATTATTTCTTAAAGAAATATCATCAAAATCATCAGTTTGGTTATAAATTTGTTTAAATGTATTAAATCGAATTTCAAATAAAATTGGTAGTTTAGGATTACCAATATGAATAAATTTAGTATAATATAACATTAATAATTCCCATACATCAATGAATAATCCACTACATATTAATTCAGCAGCCCAATAACAAGAACCTTCAATACTTGATTTACCTAAATTATCCATAAATGCATTTTTAACAGCACATCTTTGGTAATTCGATATTGTTTTGGTTTTAAATTCACTTGATTTTCGATGATCTAAAATATCCATATAATTAAAATAAATAATTTTATATTCAAAATAAACATATATGGACTATCAAAAATATATAATTGAACTATACAAAGAATCCATTGTATTTAAAATATTAATTGTGATGATATTATGTATTTTATTGATTCGAATTTATAAAAAAAGAACAGAATCTTTTAAAATGAATGACCAATTAGATATATATGATCAATTATCAGATACATTTAAAATCAATTATGAAATAAGTAAATTAAATATACCATTACAATCTAAGATATTAGACATAGAATGTTCAACTGGTCAATATGTACATAAAATGTCAATGCAAGGTTATCAAATAGAAGGTATTGATAGTAAGAAAAAAAACATAGACTATTGTTTAAAAAAATATTCTTATCCATTTAAACTATTTACTTCATCTTATTTACCACAAACATTTGATGTTATTTTATGTATGAATTTATCTATTTATAAAGTCAAAAGTATAGACAATCTAATACAAAAGGTATATGATTGGTTAAAATCAGGTGGATATTTATATGTATATTGTGTAGATGATTTAAAACCATTATTTAAAAAAAAATATAACATTAATCAAATTAAAAAATATGATCCTAAATTAACTCAAATTACAAATATAGAATATTCATTAAAAGAATATATAGAATCTAATCATCAAAATTATTATTATGAAACACCATTATATTTTTATTCTAAAAATGAAATCATGTCAATTGCTAAACAATATGGATTTATAGTTCAAACTATGATAAAACTTAACAAAAACGAATTTATTTATATGTTAAAAAAACCAAATTAACGTGTATATTCTTTACCAGTTTTAATAAATGAATCTAATACAAATATAATAAATATACCTAAAAATCCATATAAAATTAAATCCTCAGTAACTGTATCTACTTTTTCATCACGTTGTTCCTCTAATAAACGAATGATATAATTCATTTTATCTTGATTTGGTGTTTCCATAGGTTGAAAATAAGGCTGTTGTACAACAGGTGGAGGATAATTGGTTGGAGGAGGTATAAAGGTATTTTGAGCTAAATCATAATTTGGTTGATATACTTCTTCTTTAACTGGTTGTTTAGATTTGGTAATTTTAGCAGGTTCAATTGGACTAAAATTAGCTAATCCATCATCTTCTTCATTTCTGTTTAATAAAAATTCAAATTGTTTTTGGTCAGTGATTTTCTTACGTATTGTTTTATTGAATTTCTTATGTTCATTTTCTTCAATTTCATAAGGAGATGAACAATCACTTAACTTCATATTAATTTAATAGATATTAATTTCAATACTATTTACTTTAAAATATTTATAAATTATATGATCAGTACAATTATTGATTTACTCATATTTAGTATCTATTCTATGATTATTTTTTCCAAATTTAACATACCATCTGATATGATTAGTAAGACAATGTTAATCATTATTATTATTATCATTTTATTTAGAAATTGGATGTTAGGTTTAGGAGCAGCTATTATGTTTATTGTAAAAGATTATGTACCTAAAGTTAAAGAAGGATTTAAACAAAAAAAAACAATTAAATTACATAAAGATTTAATAAATGTAGATCATTCATTACGTCCAAAAGATTCAAATTCTGTATTTTTTATGAAACAGTCTCAATCACATGATATAAAACCATTTAATTTTTAATATTAGAAGATGTTATAAATGAAAAAGAATTGGGAATATTTTACACATTCAACTAATGTTAATTTTCTAGATATATTAAATTCAGGATATTTATTACCCAGTACAAATTTAAAAGAATATGATGATAACATACCAGAACCATATGTATACAATTATTTAATATTTAGTGGACTCCCACAAGATAGAAATTTATATTGGAATTTTTATAATAATAAATCACCTTTTATATTTGTTATCGATACAAGTATAACAAAAGACATGCCATTTTATTTATGTAGTGGAGTATATTATGGAAGATGTGTAAAAAATAAAGATGCATTAATTATGAAATCAGATGGTAATTTAAAAAAAAAAGTATCATTAACTCGCGTAAAAAATTATATTAAAAATAATACATTACATCGATATTATGAATTAAAAAAAAAAAGTTATGTATATTCACATGAAGTATTATTTCCAACTGTACCAATTGAATATATCAAGGCTATTTTAATTAATCAATCTATATCTAAAAAATATAGTAAAGAAATAAAAATAGCAGTTGATAAATATCCAACTATTAAATTTAGTTTATTTGATGATCATGAGCCACATTTTGATATATATTTTGAAAATATATAAAAAGATATAAATACTTATTTATAAAAAAAATGGCATTCTTATTAATTGATTTATATAATCAATACATACGTCCGTATATTTATGATGAATTAAGTGAAGTAAATATACATGAAATCAAAGAGGTTAAACCTGACATTGAAAATGATTTACATACCATTGTCATTTATTCAGATATAGATAAATCAGGTCCATCATATTCAGCAGATGGTTTATAGAGTTGTAAGTCGAAATACAATACATTATTATCCATTTCTAGTTGTCTTACTTTTTTTTTAAGTTCTTTATTTTCTTCAAATAAACTTTGATTTTGTAGTACAACACTAGCATATAATTGCTCGATTTCATGTAATCGATCAATTAGTTTAAATATATTATCTTGATTTTTTATTAAACATTGTTGATATACTAATTCTGTAATGTTCATTTTAGTTAGTAATTTAGCGTGTTCAATCACTTCGTCCATCTTTTTTAGTTAGAATACAATTCAAAATATAAATCAATTTTTTATTTAAAAATTGAACTGCTTTTAATTAGGTATGTTACTATAAAACAAAAGATGAACATCCCTTATAAATTAAAAGATTGGGTAGAGTTTGATAAATTAGATTGGTATGCATTATCAACAAATTCAAATGCAATTGAGTTATTGCAATCAAATCCAGATAAAATTGATTGGGATGGATTATCTATCAATGAAAATGCAATACATCTATTAGAACAAAATATAGATAAAATTAATTGGAGACAATTATGTAAAAATACAAATGCACTTCCTTTATTAGAAAAACACATGGATAAAATTGAATGGGATGTTTTATCAGCACAGCCACATGCAATCCATTTATTAGAAAAAAATATGGATAAAATCAGCTGGTTATATTTATCTTGCAATCCAAATGCAATTCATATACTAAAATCATATCCTCTTAAAGTAAATATGATGATGATATGTATGAATCCAAATGCATATCATATTATTATTCAAAATATGGAGTTCGTAAATAAACATATGTTATCCTACAATACAAATAAAGATGTTCTTCAAATGTTATTGAAGAATTATTCATCTTATATTGAGGATTCTATCATTTGTGGTAATTCAGATGCATTTGATATATTTAAATCTTATTATGAACGTTTTCCTAATAAAATATACTGGGAAACATTATGTACAAATCCTAAAGCAATACATATGTTATTAGAAAATAAAAAACATATTGATTGGGAAATGATATCTTATAATCCAGAAATATTTGAAATCGATTATTTAAAAATGAAATCTCCAATCGGAGAAGATTTGGCAAAATATTGTTTTCATCCATCTAAATTTCATAAATTTAATGAATGGGGATATGATGTATAATTATTTATTTTTTTATGTAAGCATTACACAAAATTGAAGTAAAATATTTAAAATTTATATATAGTAAAAAGACCAGAAGACGATCATGATGAAACGCCACCTTGCCAAGAAATCCTCTGCCGAACGGGCAGCGGAAAACCGCATCGCGAATCAACTCGACCAACAGATGGCCGCCCATGAGGCCCTCCATGCCGCCGCCGTTCAGCGTGCGGCAGAGATTCATGCTGCGATGCACGCTGCCGCCATTCAACACGCGACAGCGGTTCATGCTGCGATGCACCTCGCAGCTCTCCAAGACGCTGCGTTTCACAACGCGGTGCATTCCACTGCTTCACGCCCTCCGAAGGGGAAGAAGAACCGCTCAGGGAAACGCCAATCAGGCTTTTCCGCCGATCAAGAAGCTTCGCTGAAGTCCCAGGGGTTTGTCAAGACCCCCAACGGGTACTCGCGGACGATGTTCTGGTCGTCGGAAGAGCCGGTGGCTCCCTTCGAGCCAGAAGTCTCCCCGTCCACTTCGGACGACGAGGACATCCAGTCCCAGTGGGACACCGCGGCTCAGCCGCCACGAGAGCTGTTGCGTGCGCTGCACGGCAACGATGCCTCCGCCAGGGAGGCGGCCGAGAGGTCGATCCAAGAGATCGACTAGCCGCTTTCTCCCCACGGCGTGCCCACTTGGGCGTTTTTAGTTTATTTTTTATTTTTTTATATTTAAAGATAAATTTATATATTATGAAATAATGTGGGATATTTTATCAGGAAATCCTAATGCTATTCATTTATTAGAAGATAATATACATAAAATTAATTGGAAAATATTATCTTCTAATCCAAATGCAATCCATTTATTAGAAAAAAATATAGATAAAATCGATTGGATATTATTATCATGGAATGAAAATGCAATTCATTTAATTGAAAAAAATCTAGATAAAATAGATTGGGAAGCATTATCCTATAATAAAAATGCAATTAATATTTTACTTCAACATCCTAATCATATTCATTGGACTTATTTTTCTGGAAATGAAAATCCATTAGCAGTTCAATATTTAGAACAAAATCCAGATAAAATTAATTGGAATTGGTTATCTGCTAATCCAGTTGCAATCCATTTAATTGAAAAAAATTTAGACAAAATTCATTGGGATTGGTTATCCATGAACACAAGTGCAATACATATATTAGAAAAAAATATAGATAAAATCAATTGGTATTTTTTATCAGCTAATTCACATGCAATACATATATTAAAACAATATCCATATCATATCAATTGGGAAAATTTATCTAAAAATAAATATGGAATGTCTTTATTGAAAGAAAACAAAGATAAAATCAATTGGGCAAGTTTATGTACAAATCCATCTGCAATTTCATTGATTGAACATACTTTATTATAAAATTGAACTGTTCTGATTTAACCTTGAACACATTAAAAAATGTATCAGTTTATTAAATTTAAATCATTTGTTGATGTATCACATATTGATTATGTATCCTTATGCGATAATTATAGTTATTTTGCAATGAAAATATTGGAACATCATCAAGATAAAATAAAATGGAATATATTATCAAATAATCCTTATGCAATTGATTTATTATCTGATAATATCGATAAAATTAATTGGAATGCATTATCCTATAACAATAAAGGAATTCAATTGTTAGAACAACATATAGATTTCATTTCATGGAATTATTTATCAGCCAATAAAAATGCAATTCATATCATTGAACAACATTTAAATAAAATAGATTGGTCATTATTATCTAAAAATAAAAATGCAAATTCTATTTTAGAAAAAAATATAAATAAAATTTGTTGGAAACGGTTATCACAAAATGAAAATGCAATACATTTACTAGAGCAAAATCAAGATAAAATAAATTGGCCTTGGTTATGTATAAATAAATATGCAATTCATCTATTAGAAAAAAATATAGATAAAATTAACTGGGATTTGTTATCACAAAATAATAATGTTGAATTGTTTATTCAACGTCATCCTGAATATATAGAATATTTAAATTGGGATTGTATATCTGATAATTATCATGCCATTCATTTAATTGAACAAAATTTAGATAAAATCAATTGGGAAACATTGACTACCAATCCAAGTGCAATCCATTTATTAGAAAAATATCCTGAAAAAATAGATCAATCATTAATATGGTTAAATCCAAATATATTTACCTATGATTATTCGAATATGATTTGTCCATTTAAAGAAGAATTATTAGAATTAATCTATCATCCAGAGAATATTGATCGATTTTATTCATTCTTATAAAATTGAAATGATTTTTTTTTATAAATAAATTTTTATAAAAAAAAATGAAAGGGTTTTTATTAGATACCAATGAAGAATTAGAATTTGAATTAAGGTTAATTCACAATTATGATAAATATAGTAAGGAATTAAAACAATATGAAGCTGGAAAGTTACCATTAACATATCCTGATTATGAAAAAGTTGAACTATTGCATAAATGTTTACCTATTGCATTAAAAAAGAAAGAATATAAATTGAGTACTGATAAATTACTATTAAACTTAAAAAAAATAGAATCTACTAATGGAGTACGTCATAAAACAAATATGAAAAATTATTAATGTAACCATTTCATAAAATTGAAATAAATTCAACTTATTTTTTTAGTTAAAAAGATCGCATCAACATGTCCATCGACGAGTATGATTCAATGTATGAATCGTTTGACAAACGATTGTTTGAGTTGTCTGGTGAAGAATCACCGATCGTTTGTATTTTGAATAAACCACTTGTCACCAAAATGGCAAAACTTCTCAATGTTTTTGTTGAGGAGTTGTATGTGTATATTTCAAACCAGAAGATTCGGCTTGACCAATCAACTGATCCAACATTCAATCGAGAAACTCAGGTCTGTATTGACTCTGCCGAGAAATCGGTAAGTATTTATTCCAGGCATCGAGATAATTATCTTCGGATTTTGTCAAAGTATGATGAGTTTATCGAGACTCTCGATCCGATTGAGCGTGTAATTGCGATTAATCACATCAAAGGAAATCCTCTTCACATTTAATTGAGAAAAGGAATTCCAAATATTTTTAATTTATTTTTTAAAAACAACTTAAATATATATTTATATCTTTATTTTATACAATGACAGAATTTAAAGAACAAGTGTATCATGTATCCAATAATCCAGTAAAACCTAAAAAATATATGACAACTGATATTAGATTACAAATTTACAAAGCGATTGTATAAATAGGTTACTAATGTAAATAAAATTCCTCCCCAAATTGTATCCATAAATACAAGATATAAAGGCCAGTCTTTTAATGTAGAGTAATTGGTTAATTCATATACTCCATAAATTCCAGCTCCTAATAAAAATGCGTCTTTAAGTCCTTTTTTTTGTTTTATAATAAAGTAATATTCAATCGCAACTAATAAAAGATATGTTAATATAACACCAACATAACGAGGTTTAACTGGTGATTTTTGTATATTGTATATCATATTTGAAAAATAATTTTGATTGATATAAAAATAAATAGCATCCAATACTAAAAATAAAATTAATATCAACCACATATATAATTATATAATATAAAATTGAAATTTATATGATATAATATTTAATATTTAAAGCAAAAAATGGAAACGGAATTGAATGATGAGTTTTTTCAATATATATATTCTTTACCTAAGGAATCAGAAGTCATCATTTCAGATAATGAAGTATTTACTGAATTAGAATTATATGATTATGTACACATTTATGATGAAAAAAAATTATATATTGATATTGATATCGATCAAATTGATTCACTTGTTAAAATTTATTTCAAAAAATTATTTGATCCAGATGATCATTTAATGTTATTTGATCATACATTGTTATATTCCTATTATGATTGTATTCAATACATTAAAATCTATAGTAAACTATTGCAAAATTATGAATATAATTACAGTTTATTTGTAGATGATCAATTTTATAAAAACATATATCTGACTTGTAAACGTATGTCTGAACATCATTTATTAATTCGTCCTAAAAAATTTACTGTATTCAAAGCATTTATTAACCAATATTATGATTATATCATTACTCAAATAAAATTAACAATTAAATATTTAAATTATAATGTAAATCTATATAAAGAACCATTAATCAATGTCTATTTCTCAAATGTAGAATTGTTAAATCTGTTAACTTCTATCAATGAATTAATCGCTACTAAAACTACATTTAAATTATTTAGAGAGTATGGTATTCCTATTAAAATGAAAAACAAAATGAATTTAATTAGTAATTCAGTATTAAATCAATATATATCTAAAAATTTAAAAGAGGTTATCATTGATATTAAAATATTGTTGATTGAATTTTATAAATATGAATATTCATATCAATCTATAAATCATTCTGTTAGTGTAAATTATATGCTATTGCATAATGGGTTTATATTTGATTAACTTGAATAATCATTTATATTTTTTATATAAAAAAATATAAATAAATTGTATGGATTCATTCTTTAGTTTTTTTAACAATCATATACAAACTTTAAACCAATCTAAATTTTTTGCTGGTATGGTTATGATTATGTTAAATATTGGTTCTAAATACATAACCGTTAAATTATCACCTTCTCAAGAAGCTTATTTACGTAATTTTATTGCTCGTGAATTAATTATATTTGCAGTTGCATGGATGGGTACTCGTGATATTTACATGGCATTGTTATTAACGGCTACATTTATCATATTAACACAACATTTATTTAATGAAAATAGTAAAGTATGTGTATTGCCAGAAACATTTAAAAATTATCATTTATTTGATACCAATAAAGATGGTATTATATCACAAAAAGAATTAGATGATGCAGTTCAAATGATTATTAAAGCAAAAGAACAACAAAATTTAAAAAATAAAGAACAAGTTTATAATTATTTCATTCAAAATAAAATGTAATCTAGAAAAAAATATTTATATATAATATAATGTCGTCTAGAACTAGAATGATGGGTGCTTGCAATGCAGGATCAACTGTTTATAACTCAAATGTTAATTTAGACACTGCTGGAGGTGACAAGAAACAAGGTTTACCACCTTTTACAAATGCTCCTACTCCTTGGGCAAATCGTGCTATGCAGATGCGTGCATGGGGTGACAAACGTAATGTTATATTTGTAATGAATCAAATTGGTGGAGTTGGTCGTGCTAAAAGTCAATTTAAAGTTGGTAATGGTATTAATAACCCAGATGGTGTACGAAATCGTGGGTCATATGTTTATTCTTCTTAAGCATGTTGAATCCATTTAAATTCAGATTTAGGAAATACAGATAAAATAGAACAACCATCATTTTTACTATGTGTCATGATATAATCATGTTCACGTATAATTAAACCTAAACAGTATTCAATACTGATTTCTGAAAACTTAAAAGGATATGTATATTTGATTAAATTCATATCTTTATCAAAACATACAATTGAATGGTAATAAAATCTTTTTTCACCTTCATTTTTATGAACAAAATGTACAATAAACCAATAATGCCCATCGTGTTCTATTCCATTGGTAGAACCTCTAGCCATTTTAAATAGCATTGGCATTTCAGATTCACGTGTCATTATAAGTTCATCACATTGAATTGATCCTAATTGTAATGGATACCAATTATATATCATATCCATACTATTGGGAATAAATAACCAATTTTTTTCACAAAAATTATTATGCTTTGTACGTAATCGTGTAATTGATTCATCACCATATTTACCATAACATACCATTATGTTTTTATTCACAGATGTACCTCCAAAGTATATTTCATTGTTGTATTCATGTAAACGTATATCTTCAATTCCACTATAAGTTACACAATGCCCATCGCATGGATATCGATCGATTGTATCATGTATGTATTGAGTAGATAATTCATTTAAATCTAAATCAAATACAACCTTTTTATTGACAGTTGCTACAGTTCCATTAAAAATTTTATAGGTTCCATCATTTTCAATAATATAATTAACTAATCTACAATTCATAATATATTGATCATTAAATCGAATGATACTTGGAGTTGAATGATAAAATGTAAAATGTTCACCATTTTTTTTCAATTGTACTGGATAATTATATTCTATTTTATGATTTGGTTTAGGTACTGGACAATAAAATTTATAATTATTAAAATGACAATGTAAATTTGTATTCTTGTAATTGAATAACTTATCATATGCCAAATATACATCTTTATTTTTGTTGTAATAAGCATATACTCCATATTCATAATGTATAGAATAATTGTATATTTCATGATGTACAAATAATACATCATTGGGTATCTTTGCATCTTTTACATATTGATAAAACAAATCCGCTAATTTAAATTCTTTGATTTCTGTATAATATTTAACTAACTCATAAATAGTTTCAATACGTTCTGGTCTAAATTGATAACCTTTTAAAAAAGTAGTAACCATTTTATCATAATCTTTAATGATTTTATAACATATACCCATTCGATAAT
>JACCDX010823174.1_pt1 | contig 39283 bp, 25 predicted proteins | sample 7449681 | NCBI WGS metagenome assembly JACCDX01 (sample SAMN15323450, study PRJNA562643) | freshwater metagenome | isolation source: river surface water | place: USA:Blue River Watershed | collected 2017-08-18
GAATCTAAATTAAAGAATATTTTCATCGTAATGGAGGACGAGGAAAGCTTTAATACGTTCGAAGAATACTACAATAGAATCTTTTGATCTCTGAGGTTGAAATGGTTAATCAAGAATATAAAAACCCACAAAAATTATTAATGGCATTTCTAGACAGTTTTTCCCAACCAATGTGGATTTTGGATAAAGCTGGAAATGTACTAATGAATGAAGAAGCTAGAGAATATAGTAACGGCGGATTTGATATTCTCAAGTATGCACAAGATCTTAGTGTAGGTGCTTCAAAAGTAGTTCAACATATGGGCAAACATTTTATTCTTGATAAAAAAGATATTAACCATGGTACAAACTCTTATGTTTGCACTTTACAGCGTGAAGACGACCCATTACAAAGATTAAAAAAATCTACTGCAAAATTCACTAAAGCTTATTCCAGTATATGTAAATAATGGAAAATGATGACGAACTTTCACTCTCTAAACTAAAAGCAGTATTTGAAGCACAGACCGAAGTTTACACTGCTTTTCAAATTGCTCTTCAAGATGTCTTAGATAAACAAAAACATCTCATTAAAGAAATGGATGCACTAAAGATCCTTAATAGGGAAGAGTTTAGAAATTTAGATAAAGAACATTATGCATTAGTAAAAGTATTTGAAAACTTTGAAAATGTAATGACCTCAAGACAAGAGTTATTTGAAACTACAATTGAGGAATACACAGCACAAATATCTCACTTTGGTGCTGAAATGGATCATATGAAACATGAGATCCGTGAACTCTTTACTCAAAATTTTAATGAAATGGATAGAGAGATTGAAAAGATTAAGAAAACTCACTTTGATGTAAGAATGATACTTAATCGTGTTGTATGGGTCATTGGTGGTATTGCAACTTTCTTAACTATGGTAAATTTATTCTCAGGAAAGACAATAGCGCAGATTATTGGTTTAAGATAATGAATTATAGTTGGCAGGGTTCAGATAATAGAAAACTGTCTATGCTCAAAGATTTATATAACAAAGAGCTAGACAATAATAAAGAAATTACTTCTTATTCAATAGAAGAAATGCCAATAGTTCATATATGTAATACAGCACCACCTGAAGATACAACACTCTGGTATATTCAAAATATCAGTTCAGCGACCATATCTGAATTGCTTGAACATTATTCAAAATATAAAAAAAATTATAATATTAAAAATATTTTGATAAAAGATGCATCTTACTCTCCAATATATGGTTATGTTCATATATTACTAAATCAATTTAATCAAGTCATATATTTAAGAAATGAGCATGAAATTGATGAATATATGATTCATTTATTAATCGAGGATAAGATAGATGCCAGTAGTTAGTTGTGTTTGTCAGGATTGTGGTAAAAGTTTTTATTCTAAAGAAACTTATGTACCCATGTCAAAACGAGGTATTTTTACTAACGATAGGAATCCAAGAAAGCCATTAAAAACTTGGAATGACTGGATTATACACATAATGAATTTTTGTGAAGGTTGTAGAATTCAATCTCCTCCAATTCAATGCGTAGAAGATTTTGAAAGGCTAAGCAAATCTAGCTAGGAAAAAGAGACTGTGCTAAATCAACAAACAAAGCATCATCTTCAGCTATTTCTTCTAATGATAATCCTCTTTTAGACATTTCGGCCATAATTGCTAAAGCAACGGTATCTTCAAGTGCTTCATTTTCTGGAGTTTGTTCAATGTCTGGCTTTACCAAATTATCTTGAGCCTTTGGAATAGCATAGGATTGAGATTCTGGATTATCAATAACTACAACAGGTGCATCATTCGATTTAGGGGTTTCTTGCGGTAAAGACTCTTCGACAGCATTTGTCAACTCATCTGCTTCTTCAACAAAGCCTTCTTTTTCAAGGTCTTCAGCTAACTTGATTAATTTTTCAACAAGATTCATTTATCTTCTTCCTTAAAAATCTCACTGAAGATAAAATCTACATCATCATTTGTGAGTTTGCCAGCAGTTCTAGTCTGTAGGAACTGAAGCTCATTTTCCTTACAAACAGGACATTTATAAGGTCCCTGAGAACGTAATACCTGAGCGCATGTGCCATGAACGGTTCTTCCACAAGCACATGTGACCTCTCTTCCAGGAATAATCGAGCACATATAGTCTGGCTTGCCTTTGGATTGACACACATAACACATCTTTTTTTCAGAGTGTTTATCTTTATTATTTTTATTGAAATTAGAGTAGTCTTTAATAATTCCTGGAATCATTGACAAATCAGCTCCCTGCTGTATTATATATAATATACAATTGAATAATTCTAATGTTTTCAAGTAAATCCTTGCTTGTTAACGAAAAAGGAGAGAAACTATGATTATGGGATACATAAAAGTAGTAGTCCTTTCTATAGCAGCAATGTCTTCATTGTTGCCAGGAAGTGCTAAAAAAACTACTAAGCCTAATCAAAAATCTTTAACTTTGGAAGTTAAAGTAGATAGAGGAGAACTTGCAAAAAGAAACAAAATTAAGGGGTTTATTAAACTAGTTAAACCTAAATATTCTGAGTCTTATATTGCAAAAATTGTGGATGCTATATTCAAATATAGCAAAAAGTATAAGGTTAACCCTTATATTATTGCTTCCACAGCATATGTCGAAAGTGAATTCAGTATGAAAAGCAGGCCATGTATTGGCATCATGCAAATATTGAGATCCACTGCTAGATATATTGATCCAAAAAGACAATATGATCCGTACACTATTGATGGAAATATTGCTTTAGGAACAAAAGAGCTAAGTATGCATCTAAAAAAGACGGTAAAAAGAGGTTCAACTATGGACCGAGCTTCAGGTTCTAGTAGAAGTTTAAGATACATGTGGGGTAGATACAATGGAGCTGGCTCACAAAGTAGGTATTCTTCCAAGTTGCTAAAAGTATTATATACTTTGACAACAAATGATTTAAATCATTTAAAAGGAAAGTTGAAACACGGTCCTATCTGGTAAAGTCAAAAAAAATAAGGAGAATCATAAGATTCTCCTTATTTTTATTTATAGGACTAATCAGAAGATTAGTTAGGACCCCATCCTCTTTGGCGGGATGATGGATATCTACCAGTGAGACCCATACCAACAATGTTGTTTCCTGGGAATCCAACAGTGTTCATTCTGTCGATATCGCCTCTAAGTCTTTTGAGTTCGAAGACATACTTGTCAGCCTTGGACTTGAGGTTTCTGATTGAAAGAATATTTGATGCAGCAATAAATGATGCACCGATTCCAGTGACAGATGCAAATGATGTTTGGATTGCATTGATTTCATACTCAAGAGTATTGAGGATTGATTGGAAATCGTTAACAAAGTGTGTTTGTGTTGAGATATTCTCTACACCAACGTTGACATCAGTTGGATACTTTGCAGCACTGTTATAGGTAACAGTTGTAGGTAAAGCTGTCCAAGTAAGACCTGTTGTATTGATGGTGATTGGTTCTTGTGTGCTTAAATACCACTTGGTACTTCCATTTTCTGTACCAGATGATACTGAAACAGTTGAGAATCTCTTGATTTCAGCATCAGCATCAAAGTCAGTTGTTCTTGTAAGAACCCAAGTTGTAGCAGTGCCACCAATTGTTGACAAAACGAAAATACCATTACTTGCACCACTACCGCCACCTTGGTTCTTAACCAAGACTCTTGTACTAGTTGAGGTAATGCTAACACCATCAACGATTAAGGTTGCTGCTGCACCAGATGCTGTTAAAGTACCATTAGCTGCAGACCATGTTGGGGTGTTTGGAAGTGATGTTGTAGTAGCTACAGCAGCCGCAGTTAAATTCATTGCAGTTGCAGGAGACATAGCATTCATATACTTGAAGTCTCTGCGATCTGTAACGTTATTAACTGTTCTTAAGCCAGGTGCGCTACCATTATCAAAAGATGATGGATAATTAACGGCCATTTGTGAACTCCTTAATTAAGTGTTTCATATATTTCTTCGAAGAAAACATTATTTTCAAAACATTTTTTGTTTTCATGATTTCTTTTCTATTTTAATTTTTGTTCTTCCTTCAAAGGTCTTAACTTCTTATTTAAGAACAATATAAATATCCCCTTTTTGTACAAGAAGCCTATTATGTCTGATGCCCAAGAACCATATTTTGATCCGAATTTAGATTTTGTTTGGTCTGGTAAACACACCTTCTCAAACGAAATTAAGTTTTCTTCAAATCAAAAGTTCAATTCCAGTCAAATCTTTATTACTAACGATAAGCCAAACTCTATTTTAGTTTCTTTACAGAATAAAATTTCATTACTAGAAGCTATAGACCCTTCTTCTTACTTGCAATTTGATGGAATAAGCCTATCTTGGAAGCCTTTAATACTTTCATCTAAGACTCTTGGAGTTCTAGATGTCAAAAATGGTGGTACTGGATGGCACAAAACTCCATCTCAAGGAATCATCTATTTTGAAGATAATTCTTTTAAAACATTAGCTTTTCAAAACAATAAAATACTTGCGTCAAAAGAAAATAGATTAGAATGGCTTGATTTTGATTCTTCAGTAGCAACAATTATAGATAAAAATCAAAACTTACTTGATATTCAATCTTCTATATCTAATCTTGCAATAACAGAAACTGGACTTACTTTTAAAATCACATCAGAAAAAGGCCCAGAAGAAAAAGAAGATTTTCATTTAACTTACGATTTATTAAAAGAGTCTGTATATCAAAAAACTGACAAAACAGTAAATACAGAAGATATCAAAGGCGTTCTATCATTCGAAAAGGGCGGTCTAGGATTTAATAATATTCAAAGAGGAGATATTGTTTTTGGCTTTTCTGATAACAATATTTCAAAACTTTCCTCAACAAATCACGATGGAAAAATTCTTACTGTTGTTAATGGACTTCCTCAATGGCAAGAAATAGACATTAAAGAAGAACTTAGAACACAACTAAAAGACATTACATTCATCAAAGAAGAAAATCAAAGTCTTATATTCAATGGAACAACTAGATATGAAATTGCCACCTTAGATTCAAATATCAGGGGTAAAGCATCTGGATTAACTCAAATTCTGCCAGCCGAAAAGGGAGGAACAGGCTTAAATCTTTCTGAACTTCCTTTAGGTTCAGTTATAGTTAAAAATACAGAATCAGATAAGTTTTTTGCAATACAACCTGGTGAAGATGGACAAAGCTTACAATCAAATGGCCCTAATCAAATTCCATCATATAAATATCAAATAGAAACTATAACCACTGACAAATATTTAAATAGCGAAAAGCAAAAAAATCAAGTTATTCTCAAGTTAAATACAAATACAAATTATGATTGGCTGGCAGAACATAACTTTAAAAATATTACTGTCACTGAAGAAATCAAAGCAAATGTAATAAAACTTGAAAATAGACCAGATAATCAACCAGTAATCAATAGCTTGTTCAAAAGAAACAATGACCTTATTTACAACAAAGATGGAATTGATTATTGTTTAAGTCAAAATTTCACACAAGAGACAAAAGAAAGCCACGTATTAAAGATATGTGATAATGCAAGTTTAGTTGAAAATACACTAACACCCTTTAATGTTATGTTCCCCTATACATCTGGAAAGGCACACGAAGAACAATTATGGAAATTGAAAAGGATAGATATTTATTGTCACATTGTAGCAGAACAAGATGCAGAAATTGATTTTGTTTGTGATAAGCAATCTGTTTTAAATCAACACATAATTATTAATGCCTTTGTAAATAAATCCTGTTCATTTAATTTTTCCAGAAACCAATTCCATTCAGGAGATATGATTTTTGTAAAGACCAAAGAACTTTATGGAGCTGATAACTTTACAATTTGGGCCGTTATTGAAAAAATAAACTAAAAAATGGCTAACAACTTTTATATTGTTCCACCTAGACTAATTGTAGGCTCGTTACAAGGAAATAACTATGTAACTAGCCTCAATAATTTCCGTGGCGATGTAAATATAGTAGCCCAATCGCCTCTTACACTTTTAAGGCAATTCAATGACATAATCCTTGGTTTTGATTCCACAGGATTTATCACAACATCTGGTGGCACAATCACAGGAAACTTAAACTTTAATGTTTCCGCTGCCACAACTTATGGTATTCAACTTCTTTCTAAAACAGTTGATCCTACAGGTACTCCTCCACAGGGTGCTATTTATTATAACACTGCTACACAAACTATCAGGATATATGATGGCGCTTGGACTGATTACACTGGTACTGGCTCTACTGTCAACTATGATACATTTTATCTTAGACTTGATGGAAATAATCAACCTGTAACTGGATATGTTGCTTTTGATGAATATATCAGAGTAGCAAATAAGTTTGGTGTTCAGGCATCATTTGGTTCAAGTTACGGCTCTATTTATTACGATACCAGTGTAAATAAACTTAGAGTTTACACCCCGTCAGGATGGTCGATTGTTGGTTCTGTATCTGGCGGTGGAATAACTGGAATTTATTCAGGTAGCGGTGTTTCTTTCATACCTGCCACTTCACCAATAACTGATACTGGCACAATAACAGTTGATGAAACCTACAACTTTAACTGGACAGGGCTTCAATCTTTTACTCAGCCTATAACATTTGCAACTGGACAGACATTTGATATTACAAAGCTCACAATATCATCTCAAGCTGCTGGTGATGTTCTTTATTACAACGGGACAAGCTGGACAAGATTAGGTATTGGTAACACTGGAGAGGTTTTAACTGTTGCCACTGGAGCGACTAAGCCCGAATGGTCTCCTTCAGCTGCATCAGGAACTTTAGGCACACCTACTGATACTACTTATTCAGACGGTTATTTTGATACTTGGACTCCTGGTGTAACAACAGCTGCTGATGCATTTGACGATATTAATGAACTTCTAGCCTTGCTTGCACCATCTGCCCCTAGCGGGTTAAATAGCAGCACTTTAAGCGCAGTTTCTACACCAACTTTTTACACTGCAAAAGTTTCTGCTAACTTAACAGCAGCTTCTGATAACTGGTATCAAGCTGGTATCACTACCGGAAGTACACTAACAAAATATTATGTTACTGGTTCATATACATTAGCTAGTTCACCAAGCTCAATATTTTTTGCTGGAAAAGCTGGCGATACAGCATCTTTTGGAACAGTTTCTCATATCCTATACAATTCTACATATACTTCAGGTACTGCTGTTTCTTTTGTAGACTTAACAACAAATCCTACGCCAACATATACTTTGGGCACGATGCGAATAACTGCTTTAGGAACTACCAATACAATTTGGAATAAAGCTAATGCTCAAATATATGCCTATACACAATCAGGAGAAGGATATGCTGGGAATGCTCTTGAGTGGTCTCCTTCTTCAATAGGCTCAACTTCAGAAACAAATAAATATGAAGTTTGGAAAGATACTTATAGTGCTAGCAACGCCAGTCCATCTTTTGCTTCAGGCCCAACAAATACCGTCATGACTGAAAACTTCAAATGGCTTTCAGGAATTCCTTATTACACAACCGGAACAAATTGGCAAGTTCAATTTGTTGCGGCTTCTGGAATATTTAACCGTTGTTATAATGCTACCAGAGTTGCAAATATCACTGCTACTGGTCTTAACACTATTTCTTTAACAGGTGAAGAATCTGGTACTCCTGTATATAGTGCAACATATGATAGATCTGGTGCCAATTATGTAAGCGTCACTTTGAATGCTGGCAGTCAATCTTCTTTTAATAAGTATTTAACAGTAGGATTATATAAAGTCATAGGCTCTACTTCATCTAATACAGCTATTAATTATTATATAAATACATATGGAAACATTTCTACTTCGACGGTCGAATATTTCCATGATGAGGTTTTTAGATTGGTCAATGACACTTCTGGCTCAGGTACAGCATTCGATTCAACTGCTAATTTATTAAATAATAATGCCCAAGTTAGAAGTGGAACTTTACGTGTGCCAGTTCAAGCAGAATATACTGCTCAATGGGGTGGCTCTGCCATAGACTACTCTGGAGATAATATTTTTGAGTATCAAAGATATTTTTCTAAATCTGGTGCTACTAAATCAGGAACTTTAGCTTTTACAGGAATAACAGCTACAGATATTTATGCTTATGGTACTTCTGGCAGTGGTTCAACAGGATTAAATTTACTTATTTATCTTGAAACAGATGCAGTCTGGTTTGACATGGGCATTCCTGTTGGCCTTGGTGGAGACGGTTCAACTAAATCTCTGGCTATAGGTGCTAAAGATATTGCTAACACTAGCGGTAGTAACTTAGGATGGTCTTTAGGCAGTTTATATAGTACAGCTTTAAATAATAATAGATACAGACTTTCTATTATTTTTAATAAAAATTCAACAAAAACAATAACACAAGTTACGAGTAGTTAAGAATGTCCTGGTCAAAAGAAGATATTAGCTTCAAAAAGTTAAGTAGCAAAAGAGTTACTTGGACTAGCAACCAGGTGTTCGAAGAAATTGGTGCTCGCTCTTTAGATATACATAATTTAGATATCAAAGCAGACCCAATACCAGATACTCCTCCTGGATCATCTACATCAGTATTGCAGTTTTACGATTATGGTTCTGGGACTGGTCTTACTCTTGTTAAAGACCTTACAGTTTCTGATAATTTAACATATTTTGCTACTGTTTTTAATGCATCAGGACAAGAAGCTCTCGCTAACCAATTAGTTGGAACTGGAGCTACTGGAAGACTTTTTAACTTTGTTTCTGATAAGTATGATGCTTTAGGTACTGCAACTGGCGCTGGTTATGAGATAAAACTCTACGATAAAGATGGAGTTCAAATTACCAAGACTGATTCTTCGCTTTGGTATTTTGATTATCAGACTGGCATTCTTATGTTTCAAAATAGTGCCAGCGGTACTATTGCATCTAGAGCTCCATTTTCTATCACGGCATATCGATATATTGGTGGATTTGGGATTACAGCTGGGACTGGAGGTTCTGGTTCTGGAACTGTAGGTACTGGATACACTTCTGGAATTGCCTACTATACTGGTGCAAATGATATCACTTCTTCATCATCCTTTACTTGGGATGGCGGAGCAAGTGTATTAACGTTAAATAATAGCACTTTCTCTTTGACTGGAAGCACTATAACTTCTGGTGATTGGGCTGGAAATGCTATATCCACTTTGTATGGTGGAACGGGCTTAACCAATTATACTAAAGGTGATTTATTAGTTGGTCTTGGTGGGACATTAGTTGTTTTACCAGTAGGCTCTAATAATTATTTTTTAACAGCTGATAACTCTACAGATTCTGGTTTAAGCTGGGTTTCTGGCTTAGCTACTACTGGCATCATATCTATTAATAATTTAGATAGCACAGCACAAACTTTAGTAGTTGGTACATCTGGTGTAAAGTTTAATATACTTTCAACAGGATCTTCTCATACATTTAATTTGCCAGATGCTGGAATTGGTGTTACTGGTTTAATTACTGGTAAATCACAAACAATAGCTGGTGTAAAGTCTTTCACCAACAATTTGCAGTTAAGTTCTGGTTCAGAATTACGTCTATTTGATTCAACGAGTTCATACTATACTGGCCTTAAAGCAGGTTCTCCATCTGCAAATTATTCATTAACTTTTCCTGATGACGATGGAACTGTTGGGCAGGTATTAAGAACTGACGGCTCGGGTGTTTTAACTTGGGTTGACAAAAGTGTAACTGTTGGTGCTTCTCCACCAGGTTCTCCACAACAAGGCGATCTTTGGTGGAGTACTTTAGATGCAAATTTATTTATATATTATGACGATGGTAACTCAGCTCAATGGGTAGAAGCTACAACAGGTGCTAATGGTGGGAATTATGGTGGTTCTGGATCTGGAATTACCTTATTAAATGGATTGTCTTTTTCAGACCAAATATTTGCTGTTGGTAATCTTGGTTCTGACTTTAATATTGCATCTGCGGGTTCATCTCATACATTCAACATACCAAGTGCAGATTCATCTAAAAGAGGTTTAGTAAGCACAGGCACACAAAACTTTGGCGGATTAAAAAGATTTGATGCTGGTCTTGAAGTTAAGACTGGCAATTCAATAAAACTATATAATTCTGCCGATACTGCTTTTACTGCATTTGAATCTGTTGCTACATCCTCAATAACATACTCCTTACCTCCAACAGACGGTACAGCGTTACAAGTTATTTACACAGACGGTTCAGCTGGTTTAGGCTGGACTTTTGTAGGTGATGTTTATATAGATGTAGACCCGCCAGCAGACCCTAGATATGGAACTCTTTGGTGGAATTCATACGAAGGCGACCTCAAAATTTATTATTTTGATGGAACAAATGCTGTATGGGTTGATGCAAATAATGGTGGCACAGGTGGCGGAACTGGTGGTGGTTCTGGAATAACATCTATTAATGGACTTACTGAAGTTGTTCAGTTTTTCAATACGGGTTACTCTGGTTCTGATTTTAATATTGTATCAAGTGGCTCGACTCATACGTTCAATTTACCATTAGCTGGCTCTGCAATCACTGGTTTAATATCTCCAGATTCTCAAACTATATATGGTTCGAAAAGCTTTGATGATGGAATTTCTATATTAAATTCAAATCAAACATATTTTTACAATTCGACTAACGATGAATATGTTGGATTTAAAGCAGCAACAGGATTAACTTCCAGTACAACATACACCTTGCCTGAGCTTGATGGAGTTTCTGGTTATGCATTAAAAACTGATGGTAGTGGAAATCTATTCTGGGGAGTAACTGCTTCAGGTACGGCTTCCATTGGCGTATCAAATGTTTTGCCTTTATTAGGAAATAATCAAGGTGATTTGATTTGGCATACTGAAGAAGGAACTCTCAAAATTTGGTATGAGGATGCAGATACTAGTCAATGGGTAGACGCATCAAGAAATAGTTTTGGAGCTGGAGTAGCTGGAGCTGGAATATCTTCATTAAATGGAATTAGTGAATCAATTCAAACTTTTTCAGTTGGAACATCTGGAACATTATTCAATATTTCTTCTATTGGTTCATCTCACACATTTAATATTCCAATTGCCGGTAATGGAAAAACTGGATTAATTGATTCAGATGCACAAACTATTTATGGTGCTAAAACTTTTGATAGCGACCTTTATGCTATTAATAATATTTATGTAAGTAAAGATAATTATATTGGTGGTGTTCCCGCTGACTTTACTGTTGGTGGAAGTACAGGCGTTATCTATTTTGGTATAGCAAAAGGCCAAAATATTAATCGTTTCGCTGGTATGAAAGTAGAGGAGATTGCTTCTCCTCTTGGTGGTGGAAATTTAAATGGAGAGTTAGTTTTTTACACAGATTCAGAAACAGTAGATTACTCAACAGAAAGATTAAGAATCTCTGGTTTTGGAACTGTAATTTCTTCAGGCCCAGTAGTCATTTCAAACACAACCGGATCAGGAACAACTGCTTCTGGAAGTTTAATTGTTTCTGGCGGAGCAGGAATAGCTGGAACTTTAAATGCAATTTCAGTCGGTGTAAGAGACTTAACTGCTTTATTTTCCGCAAATCTAACTACTTCTGCCACTACATCAAACCAAGTGCTTCATTCACTTCCACATGCTGATTTTAAAACAGCTAAATATGTTATTCAATGCATTTCAGGTTCAGATTTGCATGCTCAAGAACTATTGCTAATACATGACGGGACTGATGTCTATATGACTGAATATTCACAAGTATTAGGAGCAAGTAATACACCATTGACAACATTTGATGCAAGAATTTCAGGAAGTTCTTTGGAGTTATTGGTTACTCCAATAAATTCTGTAACTACATATGTTGCTTCTTGTACGGCAATCAGAGGTTAATAAATGTCTATAGCAATAAAAAGAAATTTTACAATACCATCAACTAGTTCTATAGGCGCTAGTGAAATATCTCTTTCTTCATCAACAGCATCTACATCAGTTAATACGGGTGCTATTGTTTCATTGGGTGGAGCTGGTATAAGTGGGGCTATTTCTCTTGGTGGGCCTTTAAAATTATATAACGGCAGTTACTACACAGGTTTTGATTCTGCGGCCACAGCAAACACTACATATATCTGGCCAGCAACATCTCCTTCTACAGGCACATCAGTTTTAAGTTCAGATGCAGCAGGAAATTTATCTTGGATTTTGATGTCTGCTAGTGGTTCTGGTTTGACTTTGAATGGTTTAGATGCATCGACTCAATATTTTTCAACATCAATATCTGGTGTTGGTTTTACTATCAGTTCTATAGGGTCAACACATACATTTAATATTGGTTTAGCTGGAAATGCATCTACTGGTTTAATTTCTTCAGCATTACAAACTTTATTCGGTTTAAAAACATTTGGTTCTGGTGTTGCAATCACATCAGGAACAGCTTCTACTTCAACAACCACTGGAGATTTGACAGTCACAGGCGGAGTTGGCATTGGAGGTAGCTTAAATGTTCAAACTCTTACTGTTGGATCTGGAGTAACAGGTTTAATAATACAAAAAATGGTCGGTGGAAACTATGCTGCAATGTATTCCACTGGTATTACTCCTAGTGGTACAAACTATACATTTATAACAGATGGTCAAAGCCCAAATTTTAATGGCACAAATGGTGTTTATTTTAATATTAGTAACAGCAATAAAGTTCAAATTACAAGCACTAACATTAACATAACACCAACAACTGCTTCTACATCATCTTCAACTGGTTCGTTAACTGTTGCGGGTGGAGTTGGTATTGGTGGTTCATTATGGACTGCAACTACAAACTTTTCATCTATTTCTGGGGTTGGGCATTCAAATAGTGTAATAACATCGGGAGTATGGTCAGGAACAGCAATTTCAGCAGTTAATGGTGGTACTGGTCTTACGTCATTTACAACTGGTGATATTCTTTATGCATCTTCGTCTACATCATTAGGAAAAATATCTGCTGGAATAGCAGGAAGCATTTTAACATCAGCTGGAACTGGTTTAACTCCATATTGGGCAGCTCCAGCAGCAACGGGTGTAACATCTTTAGCTGCTTCAACAGGTATTTCAGTTAATGCTTCAACAGGTGCAGTGACAGTTACTAATACTGGTGTTATTGCGCTCACTGGCACTGCTAATCAAGTATTAGTTAATGGCAGTTCAGGTGTAGCAACATCAGGCAATATCACATTAACCACATCTCAATCTATAGGAACTGCATCATCTCCATCATTTGCAGATGTTACTTTATCTACAGGTTCAAATTCTACATTAGCTGCTGTTGGTTCAGCTCCTACAAGTATTGTCAATAAACAATATGTAGACAATTTAGCTTCTGGTTTGGATATACATGGTTCAGTAAGGCTTATCCAAACTTCTTCAATAGGTGCAAGCTATATACAAACACAATCTGCAGGTACAGCAGCCACTGGCTCATATCTTATCTCGACAACTCAAGTGGCATTGCCTGCTATCGATGGCATAACAATCTCTGCTACTGGAACCACACAAAGAGTTCTTATAAATGGTGGATTTACAGGTAATGCAACCATCGGTGGAACTACTCCTTTTACTCCAGGCAACTCAAATATAGCAAATGGTATTTATTATGTAGGTGCGTTAGGTGGTGCTGGAACATCTAACTGGATTCTTGTAAGAGCTACAGATACAGATGATAATCAAGAACTCACTGGTGGTACTTTTACATTTGTAGAAGAAGGCACATCTTATGCAGATTCAGGTTGGGTATGTTCTAATGATACGACTAATTTGGGAGCAATCCAGTTTGGTAACACTGCAATAACATTTACTCAATTTACTGGTGGTGGAGCTTTAAGTATTGGTCAAGGCTTGAATAAAGTTGGCAACAATATTTCTGCTAAAATTAATATTTCATCTGTCGGAACAGCATCTGGAAGTGGCTATACACACTTCAATTTTGGTGGCACAAGTGGGGGTGGAACAGCCGATACTGGTTATTATCCCACTTTTGGAGTTAGAACTTCAGGAGCTATAGCTGGTTCTGCTATTTTAACTTTAAATTCTGATGGTTTCTCATTATTTGGATCCACTAACCTTAATAGAACGGTCACTGTAACTGGCTCTGATATTACTTTATCTGGTGGAGGTAATACATTAACTCTTACTGGAAGCATTTCTTTACCAGCACCTACAGCAAATGGTATTGCGTATGGTTCAAGTTCCTCTGCTGTATCATTTTTAACTGCATCTGGCTCTGGTGCATCTGTATTAACTCAAACATCTGGTTCGGCTCCAAGTTATTTATCTCAATCACAGTTAAATGTTGGTAATGCTTCTATTGCAAATTCAGCAGCTTATGTTAATATTGATGCATCTACAGGTACAAGATATTTACTCGGAACTGTTTTAAATACTGCATCTGGTTCTACTCAAGTTTCTGTTGGCTCTGGAATAACAATAGGAAATAATCTTCTTACTTCTGGTGGCATTGCAGTAACAAACTCAACAGCATCATCTTCAACTGCTTCTGGAGCTTTGATTGTAAGTGGTGGTGTTGGTATTGGAGCTTCATTAAATATTGGTGGAAAGGTTGGAATTAATACTGGAGTTTACACTGGCACATTTAATATAACCAGTCCGTCAGCATCTACCCCAGGATTAGTTGTTCAAGGCTCTACATCTCAAACAGCTGATTATTTACAAATATTAAGTTCTGCTGGCGCTACAAATTTAAAAATTGATAAAGATGGCAAGATAATATTTCCACAACAAAGCTCGATTCAATTATTTGCAGAAACTTATAGCTCAACTGGAAGAATAAGAACTTCAGGCCCAATGATAGTATATGGGGCAATAAGTAGTTTTTCAGATGGTGTCAATGAAAGTTATCTTAGTTCTGGGACATTATATATTCAAGGACTTCAATGGACTCCTTACGGCTCACCTAATAGATGGTCTACCAATAATGCAGTCAGAATTCAACCTACTTCAACTTCTGTAGTCCCTTTAGTTGTTCAATTACAAAATGCTTCGTGGACTTCTGGAAATGCATTTGAAATACAAAACAATAGCGTTTTAAAATTCAACGTGGATTATGCTGGAAATACATCGATAGCTTCAACCACTGGCTCTGGATCAACAACAACAGGAGCATTAATAGTTTCTGGTGGTGTGGGAATAGGTGGAAGTTTAAATATCTATCAAACCACCACAGCAAATGATAATGTTTTAATCAATGCCGCAAAAGAAATTAGATTTTACAATTCAAGTAATACATTCTACACAGGAATTAAAGCTGGGGTTACAACATCTTCAACAACATTTACTTTACCAATAACTGATGGTTCTGCAAATCAAGTTTTATATACTAATGGCTCTGCTGCTTTAGGTTGGACATCTATTTCAGCATCATCAACAGGTATTACAAGTTTAAACGGCTTAGTAGCAACAACTCAAACATTTGCAACATCTATTTCTGGAACTGGATTTACTATTGGTTCTTCTACTTCAACACATACTTTTTATATTGGTTTAGCTGGTAATGCATCTACAGGCTTAATTTCCTCAGCTGCACAAGCATTATTTGGTTTAAAATCTTTTGGCTCTGGATTAGCTGTAACATCTGGCACTGCATCAACAAACACAACAACAGGAGCTTTGACTGTTGCTGGTGGAGTTGGTATTACTGGTCAATTATCAGTAAATACTATTGCTCTCGGAAACACTGGTGTATCTGTCACTCCTTCTATGACTTACGTTGGATCTGCTGGCACTGTTATTTCGATGAGTGTACTTTCAGACACAACTTTAGCGTGGGAGGGAAGTTCAGGACAGTTATTCTCTATCGATAATAATTTAAGCTCTGGTGAAATATTCTCCGTAAGTGATATTTCAGGTTTGCCAGTTATTACAGCTTCCGCAGGGCAAACTATAACTTTAAATGAGTTTGGCGGATACACACAAGTTGGAAATGGATTAGCTTCAACTTCAACTACTACTGGTGCTTTAAGAGTGATTGGTGGTGTTGGAGTTACTGGAGCTGTAAATATTGGTGGAAATACAAGTGTAACAAGCTCAACCGCCTCTACAAGTACTTCAACTGGAGCATTGATTGTAACAGGCGGAGTTGGAATTGGAGCATCAGTTAATATAGCTGGTAATGCAATAATATCTTCTTCTACCGCTTCCACAACTACTACAACTGGAGCCTTAATAGTTTCTGGTGGTTCAGGAATTGGTGGAACTTTAAATGTTGGTGGAAACATTAGGGTTGGCTCTAACACTTTCACTAAGTCAGGATTTGCTACAGGTGATGTTTTACTGGACAACGGCAGTACTGATACACCAGGTTTGCTTTTTTATTGGGGAAACAATAAAAATATTGGTATTGATACCTTTTATCCTGGCACTGGTACAACAAGATTCAGAATTGTAAGAGAGCTTAATGAATCTGGAGGTTTCGAACTTTGGAGTGTTGATAGAAATGGTTATGTAACTCAAACTGCTTGGGCTCCTGGTGAGGTTATTAAAACAACAGTTCTTGTGGGTTCTGATTTAACAGGCAGTAACCCAACAACTATCAACTCTGCATCTGACACTGACGTAGCATCATATTCCTACACTCCAGTTTCCTCTAATTCATATATTTTAATTGAGTTTCAAACAAGATATACCATTGCGGGTGCGGCAGAAGATAATTTCATTTCTAGAATTGCTGTCGATGGAGCAGAACAATCTTATGGCCAGCAATATTGGATTAATGGAGCTGGAGGAGGCACAAGATCTGGCGTTTTATTTCCTTTAATGGCAAGATACACAAACTCAAATACCACTGCAAAAACAATTTCAGTAACTGTTAGAAGAGGAGTATCTGACGACAACGCAACTGTTCAAAAAGATTCAACAACAGTTATGAAAATTACGGAGATTGGTAGATAATGGGCACTAAATATAATCCAGCGATTGTAAGAGATGGTTTGGCTTTATATTTTGATGCAGCAAACATTAGAAGTTATGCTGGGTCTGGTAATACTGTCTACAATATGGCTCTTACAAGTGCCATAGGAGCTACATTAAGCACAGGAGTTACATTTTCATCAAATCCATCAACATTTGTAGCTACGGCATCTAATCTACTTTTATCCGATTACACCTTAGCAAGCGGAACTTCTTTTACTGTTTGTATGTGGTTCAAAAGAGTTGGAAGTAGCTTTTGGTCTGCAATGTTTGGTTGTGAGGTATGGAATAGTGGAATAGGCTACGTTGCTAGATTAGAGTCAGCAACTACAGTGCGGTTTTCCAGAGGTGGAGATGGTACAGGAATTGTCTATTCCAACGCAGCACTTGTGTCGGCAAATTTTAATCATTATGCTTTTGTTAAAAATCCTTCTGGCACTGATTCATATATATATTTAAATGGTGTTCAAGTAGCAAATGGCTCTATCAACAATGTTTCGATAACAAAACCATTTGTTTTTAATGGCAGATGGCTTAATGACGGAACTAATGTTTCAACTGGTGATGCACAAGCAAGTCAGTTTTCAAATATTTCAGTATACACAAAAGCACTATCAGCTCAAGAAGTATTGCAAAATTATAACGCCACTAAAAAGAGGTATGCATAATGGGCCTCAAACATCATCCAAGAATAGTAACAAACGGATTGACATATTATCTTGATGCTGCAAATTCAAGAAGTTACAGTGGATCAGGAAACACAATAAACAGTTTAATTAGTGGTATTGGAGCAACCCTTGTAAATGGGGTTGGATTTACATCTTCAAATAATGGAAGCTTTTTATTTGATGCTACTGATGACTATTGCAGACTTCCAACAAATTTTTTTATTCACGATTCTGGAACTTCTTTTTCAGTTTCTCTTTGGTTTAAAACTTCTACCACTGGAATGATATTAGGACAAGAAAACGGTGCAACTCCAGGCACAGGAAGTGGTTGGGTTCCAGCAATATACGTTGACACTAACGGTAAGTTAAGAACATCTTGTTTTTGGGGAGGATCTACTGCAAATCAATCGACATCAAGCGCTTCTGTTAACGATAATTTGTGGCATCAAGTGAATGTAACTTTTGAAAGCACAAGCCATAAGAGTTATTTAGATGGAGTGTTGTTTGACACTATAACTAAAACCCAGACCTCTTACTCAGGAACTTATTATTATTATATTGGTAGTGGCAAAAATTCTTCTTGGACAAGCACTGGCAATATGACATTTTCTGGTAATATTTCTAATTTTTTATTTTATAACAGAGCTCTTACATCAGCAGAAATCTTACAAAACTACAATGCAACTAAAAAGAGGTATGGATTGTAATGGCAATTGAATCTGGTCCAAGGATAGTAACAAATGGCTTGATATACGATTTAGACGGAGCTGTTTTAAGAAGCTATTCTGGTTCTGGGCTTACTGTCTATGATGCAGAAACTAGCGCAATTGGTGGAACTTTAGTTAATGGTGTCACTTATAGCTCAAATAATAATGGTTATTTTGTTTTTGATGGAACGAACGATTATATAAATGTTGGCAATGATTCTTCTCTGCAAATTTCATCAGGAACAATTTCAGCATGGGCAAGAACTTCATCACCTGGTGGATCTTTTAGAGGAATAGTAGCTAAACAATTTGCTTATGGTATTTTTTACAATGATAGTGTTTTTGTTGCTTATGATTGGCAAGCTTCAGCCACTAGAAGTTCAGGAATCAATATTGCTGACGGAGCTTGGAAAAATTTAGTTTTGACATTTTCAGGCGGCATTGGAAGTTTATATTTAAATGGTTCATCAGTGTTAAGTACAACATATAACATAAACAACAACTCATATAATTTATTTATTGGGGCAGAAGCAAATGCAGGTCAATATGCTGCTTGTAATATTGCTCAAGTTTTAGTTTATAACAGAGCAATTACAGCATCAGAAGTCCTACAAAATTATAATACTACAAAAAAAAGATATGGATTATAGTTGCATAAGCAAATAGAGGTTTCGTAATGCTTTTAGGATAAGAATTAAGCATAACTAAAGCAGTTTTTTGGATTTTTAAGAGAGGAGTAGCAAATGGCATTATTAGATTTTCCAACAGGACCAGCACTTAATGATACAACTACACAAAATGGTAATACATGGAAGTGGAATGGCACATCTTGGGTTGCTTTTAATAATTTAAGTTTATCATCGCAAGTTAGTGGTGTACTTGGCACACTATATGGTGGTACAGGAAAAGCGCTTAGCGGTTTAACTGTAGGTAGTGTTTTATATGCTGATACTTCTACCTCTTTTGCTGCATTGGCTCCTGGAAACAGCAACTATGTTTTAGCTACTCAAGGCAATGGCTCGCCTCCTTATTGGAAGATTGATGACTCAGGAACTGGTAGTGTTGGAAGTGGTAATACTGGTGGATTTGCTTATTACCTTGGGGCAAACTCAATTACTTCTGGAACTGCTTATTCATATATTGCAGGGCCAGGGTCAGGCGGTACTGGCGGAACAGTTATTTTAACTGCTAGTACCATGGCTTTGATCGGTTCTACTATCACATCTGGTACTTGGAATGGTAGTGCCATAACATTAACTTACGGTGGTACTAATAATACTATATCAGGCGTTGGGCATTCATACAGAATCGCTATGTATGATGCTGCTGGTACGGCTATCACAAACATTCCAACTTCTACTGGAATTGCTAGTTCTGTATTGTTTCAATCAGTATTTACATCTGCTCCTACCTGGGTAGGACAATCAACTCTTGTTGTGGGTGGTGCCACTACAGCTGCTAGGTGGAATGATTCCAGAACAGTTACTTTTTCCGGAGGAGGAGTAACTGGTTCATTTAGTATAGATGGAAGTGCAAATGTAAGTTCAGTTGCCTTAAATATTGCGGACGATGCAGTCGCTTTGGGAACTAAAACCACTGGTAACTACGCAGCATCTGTTGCTGGAGCTGGAAATGGTTTATCAACTATTGGAACTGCAGGTGAAGGCACAGCCTTCACTATTCACTCTAACGCTACTGATGCAAATACTAACTCTACTTTAGTATTTAGAAATAGCTCTGGTAATTTCTCTGCAGGTACTATAACAGCTACTTTATCTGGCACTGCAACTAGTGCCAATGCTTGGACAAGTGCCAGAACAGTCACTTTCTCTGGAGGAGGAGTGACTGGTTCATTCTCCATTAATGGAAGTGCAGATGTAAGTTCAGTTAGTTTAAATATTGCAGATGACGCAGTTGCTTTAGGAACTAAAACCACTGGAAACTATACAGCTTCAGTTGCTGGAGCTGGAAATGGTTTATCAACTATTGGAACTGCAGGTGAAGGTACTGCCTTCACCATTCACTCTAACGCTACTGATACAAATACTAACTCTACTTTAGTATTTAGAAACAGTTCAGGAAATTTCTCTGCTGGTACTATTACAGCTACTTTATCTGGCACAGCCAGTAAAGCAACAAATGTTGTAGGAGGAACTAGTAGTGCAGGTTCATCGATACTCATACAAACAGGTGTTGATACAACTACTTTCTTAAGCCATCCTGGTTCTGCCGGTCTTGCTTTAACTACCACTGCATCAGGTCTTGTTTATGGCTTGCTTACAAACTTAGCAGTTACTGCTTTGTCTGCTGGAACTGCAATACATGTGAGCGGAAGCGCTGGCGCTGTTACTGTGACCAATACTGGTGTAACTTCTTTAACATCATCTAATATTAATCGAATTACTGTTGGTGGCACTGGCGTTACTGGTTCAGTATCAGTTAATCTTCCTGATACTGTTCAATTAACTGACATCCAAGTAAGTGGTAATAACTCAACTCTCGGCACAGTCGGTCCTAATCCTACAAGTATAGTCAATAAGCAATATGTTGACAACTTAGCTTCTGGTTTAGATATTCACGGATCTGTAAGAGTTGTTTCTGTATCAGCAATTGGTGCGAGTTATGTACAATCACAAGCTGTCGGAACTGCATCAACAAATGCTTATCTTATATCTACTACTCAAGTAGCTTTGCCTGCTATTGATGGTATTACATTTACAGCGACTGGTGCATCTCAAAGAATCTTAATTGCAGGTGGTGCAACTGGAAGAACAAGCATCAATGGCGGTGCTTTCGCAACTGCAGCAAACTCGAATTTATTCAATGGTATTTACTACGTTGGTGCTTTGGGTGGATCAGGTACTTCAAACTGGATTCTTGTAAGAGCAAGTGATACTGATGATAGCACTGAACTTACTGGTGGAACATTTACATTTGTTGAAGAAGGCAATTTGTACAAAGACACTGGTTGGGTTTGTACAAATGATACAACTAATCTTGGACCTATACAGTTTGGCGGTACAGCAATCACGTTCTCTCAATTTTCAGGAGCCGCCGCAATTGCTTTTGGGCAAGGTTTAACTCAGGTAGGGAATGCAGTTGCAACAAATGTAAATCTTTCCTCTTCTTTTGCTGCTTCTGCTATTGGATTTACACAGTTTAATGTTGGTGGAGCAGCAGGCGCTGGCGCTGCTGCAACTGGTTATTATCCAACATTCTCAGTAAAAACCGACTCAGTACATGCTGGCACTGCACTATTAACAATAAACCATACTGGTTTTTCACTTGCTGGATCTACTAACACTTCTGCTACATTAACTGTAACTGGAAATATTTCTTTACCAAATCCTGGGGCTGGTGGAAAAGTTGCTTATTCAAGTGATGCAAACACATTGGCTTTTGTTAGCGGGACAGCAGAGCAAATATTAAAATCAAATGGCAGTTCGGCACCAACTTTTGTTAATCAAAGTACATTAATTGTAGGCGGTGCCACTACAGCCGCTAGGTGGAATGATGCCAGAACAGTCACTTTCTCCGGAGGGGGAGTAACTGGTTCATTCTCCATTAATGGAAGTGCAGATGTAAGTTCAGTTAGTTTAAATATTGCAGATGACGCAGTTGCTTTAGGAACTAAAACCACTGGTAACTACGCAGCATCCGTTGCCGGAGCTGGTAATGGTTTGTCAACTATTGGAACTGCTGGTGAAGGCACAGCCTTTACCATTCACTCCAACGCTACTGATGCAAATACTAACTCTACTTTAGTATTTAGGAACAGTTCAGGAAATTTCTCTGCTGGCACCATAACAGCTACTTTATCTGGCACTGCAACCAGTGCTAATGCTTGGACAAGCGGTAGAACAGTTACTTTCTCTGGAGGAGGAGTAACTGGTTCATTCTCCATTAACGGAAGTGCTGATGTAAGTTCAGTTGCTTTAAATATTGCAGATGATGCAGTGGCTTTAGGAACTAAAACCACTGGAAATTATGCAGCTTCAGTTGCTGGAGCTGGTAATGGTTTGTCAACTATTGGAACTGCAGGTGAAGGCACCGCCTTCACTATTCACTCTAACGCTACTGATACAAATACTGCTAATACTATAGTATATAGAGGCGGTTCTGGTAATTTCTCCGCTGGTACCATAACAGCTAATTTAACTGGTACAGCTTCTATTGCCAGTTCTGCTGCTGCTGTTAGTTTAGTTAGCGATACATCAAATACTTTATATCTTCTAGGTCATAGAACAGCCAGCGGTGCTGCTTCTTCGCAAGTTTATGTCGATACAAGCATCAGTATATCTGGAGTACAAATCACAGCAGGTATTTGGGCTGGAACTGCTATCTCTCTTGCAAATGGTGGCACTAATAATACACTTGCAGGTAATGGGTATTCTTCTAAAGTTGCGGTTTACAACGCTGCTGGAACCTCAATCACAGCATATACACATCCACAAGGTTCTGTAATATTTGGTGCAACTGGTGGTACTTATGCTGGATTAGCTTCAACATTATTACCTGTTGTTGGTATAGGATCTAATCCTCCAGCAGCTAGTAGTGCAATTGGTGCTACACAGGCTGGTCAGTTATGGTGGGACAGTGAATATGGTGTTCTTAAGATTTATTATACTGACCAAGGTGCAGGAGTTACCGTAAACTCACAATGGGTTGATGCTACTCCAGTTTTAGGCTCTTCAGGTGGTGGTTCTTCTACTAAACGTTCATATGTGATGTCATTTGGTGCTGGTTTTACTCCTACAACAGGTGCAGACTCAGTACAGATTCAAGTTCCGTATGCCCCTGATAATACTTCTAAGTTCTATTACATTAAGAGATTGGATTATAGAAGTGAGACTACTGCAGGTGGTTCAGGTGTTACTTTCTTCATCGAAAGACATACTACAGGTGATGCAAGTTTTAGCCCAACATTTAGAATTCACACAGCAGGCTCTGGAGTTGGAGCATCATTTGTAGTCGGCGGAGCATCAAGATTGGCATCATATACTTTAGCTGGTACTGGAGCGAGTTTTGTTTCTTCTTCAGGTGTAGCAGGATCAGTTATATCTGGCGACTATTTGAGATTAAACTTTACTGCAGTAGGCTCGGCTGCTAATGTTTCAATGTCTATGATTTTAGAAGAACAATAAAAAAACAAAAAACCTCCCAGAAATGGGAGGTTTTTTATGTTTGAAATATTTTAATTTGTCCTTAAAGTAGCTACTGTAGAGTAAACTCCTCTACGTGCAGTAGAGTCGGGATAAGTATAGTATATTGTGGCGTATACTTGTTCTACTCCAACAGAATAAGATCCACTAGCATAGTTAAATCCTACGTCAACTCCAAATTCTGAACTTTTTATCTCAGCTACAGTCCAAGTTGTACCCCAAAAGTCATTACTTGCACCAATTGTGTATGAGCCTCCAGAGCCAGCAGGAATACTTTGTGTTTTTTCAGTTCCCACTCTGCTATCAGTCGCCTTGACTAAGTTAAAATATCCAGTGATGCTACCGCCGCCTGAAACAGAAACTGTTGACATGATAATTATTATTTCAATACCTGAAATAGTAGCTGAATCTGGTATCCCCGTATAACCACTAAGCCCTCTCATACCTAAAAGTTCAGTGCGTACATTTGGAGCGCCACCACTAGTTGTTGCTGCTGCATTACTTGTTAAAGCATTTCCTGGATTTGTCCATTCAACACCATTAAATGGGTTTACTAAATAGTTTTTTGCTGATGTAAATTCTGATACTAAGCTTGTAGATGGCATATTAAAGTCCTCAAAAAAAATCGTTTCTAGGTTAATTGTACAAGGTAACTAGAATAAGTACCTATATTCCTAAATATCAAGGTGAATATTTATGCCACTTGACTTTCCAAATCCAGCTGATACAACAACATACACAGATATCACATCAGGCAATACATACATATATGCTAACGGTTCTTGGTCCCTACAAAACATTTTATCTGCTACTAGAGGCGGAACTGGTTTTAACTCTTACAATCGTGGAGATATTTTATATGGTAATGCTTCTGGAACATTATCTAAATTAACCGCTGGCACTATTGGACAAGTACTTTCAACAAATGGTAGTGGGTCTGATCCTTCTTGGATAACAGTATCTTCATCGGGTGGCGGTGCTGGTACTGTAGCATCTTCAAGTCAATATTACATTGCTAGTTATTATTCTGGAAATGGGGCATCTGTTTCAGGATCTTCAACTTTTACAAATGACACTTCATCAGGCATTGTATCTATAACTCATAACACAGGTTCAACTGCAACAACAAATGGTGCTTTTATTGTTTCTGGTGGTGCGGGTATAGCAGGATCAATATGGTCTGGTCATCATGTGATAACGGACACTTCTTCATCAACTGGTTATTCTACTGGTGCTTTATTAGTTTTTGGTGGTGTTGGTATTAGTGGAAACTTAAATGTAGCCGGTACTGCTATAAGTCTTTTTCAAGGTTCTGCAAATCAATACTTGGTAATGAGATCTGGTAGTAACGTTCTTAGAATTCAAACAGATTCAGCTAGCTCAAGAGTGAGAATGTTTGAAAATATGACCACCACAGGCAGTCTTGGATTTTTTGGCACAAGTGGCGGTACTTTATATTTAGGCACTGATTCAGGAACACAAAATGGTCCAATTACAATTAGAGGTAACAATACTGCAGGTGGTGGCGGAGATCAAAGAGCAGCAACATTCACTTTAGCAACTGCAACGTCAAACGGCACTGGTTCTGGTGGGACGATGTTATTTCAAACTTCGACATCTGCAATTGCTTCAACTAGTGTTTCTAATATACTCAGAACTAGACTAAGAATAGAAGGCGCTGCGACGGGCACTTCTCATCTCGAAAGTATTATCATTTTGGGAGAAACCAACTCTGGTACTGCATGGACTTCTTATTTAAGGGGAGTAGATGCTACTGGGGAAAATGTTTCTGCAGGTGAAATTCAGATTCAAGCAGGCAGATCAACTGGTACAGGTGCAGCACAAGGAATTAGCTTCTATATTTCACCATCTTCTACTACATCATCAACAATTAACGCCGCAAGTCAAATAGGTAGATTCTCAGCTATTGGATTAACTATTTATTCTTCCACTGCTTCAACAACAACAAGTGATGGGGCATTAATAGTGTCTGGCGGTGTCGGCATTGGTGGAAGTTTAAATGTTAATAATGTTTCGAAATTTTATAATCATTTGGAAATCAAGGGGTCTGGTCCAAAAGAATTAAGGTTATATGAGACAACCAGTAGTTTTTACACAGCAATAAAGTCCGCAGCTATAAGTGATAGCTTAACATATACCTTGCCCTTAACATATGGAAATTCTGGAGAATATTTACAAACTAATGGTTCTGGGACTCTTACTTGGGCTGCTGTCACTTCTGGTGTTTCTGCTGTAAATGCTGGAGTTGGTATAAGCATTCCTTCAACTACTGGTTCTGTTACTGTATCTATTGGAAGACCTGTAGTTTTAAATATGGCTTCTGGGTTTACTCCTGTAGGAATTGGCACTGATTATAACATTTTGAGAGTTCCAGAAGGCAAGAATAACACAAATACTAGCTACAACCTCAAAAAATTGGTGCTTGGTGTGGGAACAACCTCATCCGGCACAAGCACAATAAGAGTAGAAAAAAGTGCAGGCCCGCACACAGGGACTAGTGGTTTTAGTCTTGCATCAGCTGGAAGTTCTTGGAATGTAATGTCTGCTGATTTATCATTATTATCAGGAATAGCAGAAACTTCTTGGACAACTTTTAGCGCTGGTTACGGAACAGTTGCAACAGGAGATAGAGTTAGATTGAATTTTACTGCGGTGGACTCTACTCACGCAAATTTCTTTGTTCAAATGCTCTTAGAAGAATATTAAAAATGAAGACTTATGTAATTAGGAGAAGATTTAATCCTACTTTAACAATTGGAAGTGAAAGCGTAAAAATATTTTTACCCAAAGGATTTGGTACACCAAAATTCGCTATTATTTATTATGTAAATGGTGGTGAGGGCGAATCTTTAGATGAAAATAATTTAGATCGTGTATTAGGAATTGGCTTTATAGGGCTAGGAACAACCAATAACTCATTACTCGCTTGGAATTCATCTATAGGAATGACTCATGCTTCAACAGTTAGTACTTTGCACAGGAAAGCAATATCGGGCACTGGAATTGCTGGAAGATTTGCAGACGAAAGGAAAATAGATAGAACAACTATTATCAGACAATGTACATCCGTCTCCTTTTTGGAAGACAGATTTGATTTTACTTTAACAAATACTAATACATCAACATCTTACTTAGATTTGATAATCACATTTTTTTCTGGTGATGATATTGATGCAAGATTGGGATATTTGTCTTTAGGAACGACAAATGGTACGACTGCTACAGTAACAGGTATGGCATTTGCGCCTGATGTAATTCTAACTTTAGGATCTGGATATGGGCTAAATGTTATTGATACAGATGGTAGATTTTGTTTTGGCTGTGCTTTGAATGGACCAACTATCAAAAATAGTGCTTCATTGTTTAGAATGAGAAGTAATGTTGATGGTGTTGCTGGAATTTCAACTACTGTTCATCAATATTTTTCAACTGATAAATGTTTTTTAATGTATGGATCTTCAACAGCTAGTAATGCATTACAGGTTGCCGATGTAACCGCTTTTACAAGTGATGGTTTTACAGTAACTTCAAGAAGTACATTTGCATCAGGCTCTACAAATACAATGGTATATTTAGCTTTAAAAAGTACAAAACCAGGTGCTTTTGATTTGCAAAATTTTACATCATCAACTTCTACAGGAACAGTAGGTACAGCAACTTCAAATTTTATACCTACATTATTACTTGGAGTTTTGGGCTCTGCAACTTCTACAGGTTCTACAATTACATCAAATGACTCTACAGGATTTTCATTATTTGCTGCAAAGTCATTATCATCGAAAAGCATCTATGGCTTTGGCACTTTATCTGTATCTAGTGGATCTACTCAGGTTACTGGGACAGGGTCAACATTTAAAAATTTAAGTCCTGGAGATAAACTTTACAACACTTCAAACACTGAAATAGGCACAGTTTCATATGTCTCATCTGATACAAGTTTGTTTTTAACATCAAGTGCATCTTCAACAATAACTTCAGAATCTTATTCTATATTACCAAAGCAAGAGTTTTGTGCAACTATAGGATCTTCAAACCTTTCTGACCCAACCAAGATTTTTTCAGGAGTTTTAACATCTCCTATTTATTCTTCTATATATGGAACTTCGTCATCAGCATCAAAAATTATAGATGGCGTAGTAAATAATTTTGATTCTTATCCTGGTTTTAAAATTAATTACTCTACAGCAAATGCAACAGGCAGAAAAGGATGGTTTTTGGCTATAAGGGATAATGATAACAGAAGAAGAGACGGAATTTAAAAAGATATTTATAAGTACATAAAGAATAAAGAAATGGATATTCTCCCTTCCGGTCTAATTAATGGCAGCAATTAATTTCCCTTCAACCCCGTCTATAGGAACTACTTACTCACAAAATGGTAAGGAGTGGATTTTTGACGGTGTAGCATGGAAATCACAATCGAGAATTATATTAGATTCTCAAGTAAGTGGAACCTTAGCATCTACAAATGGCGGTACTGGGTTAAGCTCCGTAGGTTCTGGTAATTCTTTATTGGGTGTTGTTGGTGCTGGAACAACTTTAGAATATAAAACACTATCTGCTGGCTCTGGAATTACAATTACATATTCCACTGGAAGCATATCTTTAGCAGCCACAAACTTTGGAACTGTTGGTGGATCAGGATCGACAGGAACTATACCATTATTTAATGATTATGCTTCCTTAACTGATTCTTTAATAACTCAATCAGGCACAATGGTTCAAGTTTCCGGAAATTTTAAAGCTTTAACAAAAAGTTTTAAAATTCCACATCCATTAGATCCAACAAATAAAATTCTTGAGCATGGATCTTTAGAAGGACCAGAGCACGGAGCATATCAAAGAGGTACAGCTGAAGGAAATGGGGATGTAAAAGTAACCCTGCCTGATTATTGGGCTGCTTTGGTAGAGCCTAATTATAATATAATTTTAACTTCAAGAGGAAATTATAATCTATTCATCAAAGAACAAAATGTAGATTTTTTTATTGTTTCTAAAATAACTAACCAAGAAAATAATATTGATTTAGCAACAAAGTTTGATTATTTATGCATAGGCGAAAGAAAAGATTTTAAAATTGATGTCATTCAATATAAATAGAAACTTTTTACGTAAGGGATGAAAGGGAAAAGATTAGAAATATACAGCAAGTACGTTTTTATTAGGAGCTAGTTATACCATGCAAGATGAATTTCAAAAGAAAGTTTTAGAAACTTTAGCAAAAAATTTAAAGGCTGTTGATTTATCAGAAGAGCCAACTGTTGAAAAAGCTGTTCAACCAGTAGTTTTATCTTCTTCAGATGTGCAAGCAATGTCTTCTGATGTGACACCTTTTGCATTCCCAACAGCTGCTGGACCAACTTCAGGTGGTAATAAAGATATTGTAGTTTTGCCAGGTTTTGGTGGAGCTGCTGCAACATCAGCTTCTCAGATTAACTTCTATTGGAATGCTCCAAATGTTCCTGATACATCTGGTTTTGGAACAAGCATACGTACTACAATCTTTAACTACGCTACAAGCACAACAAATCCAGTACTTGTCGTTGGTGGATACAATGGTACTGTCAACTTGCTTCCTGCAGCAAACTATGGTGGCGGCTCTGGTACAACAGCAAGAATCTGGATTGATCCGTTTCTTGCTAGAATTGATTTAGATTATATTGGCTTTAATGCTGGTGTAGCGGATACAAACGTAGCTGGTGTACTTTTCTATGATTCTTCACTTAACGTATTTAAGGGTGGAACAGGATCTGGTACAGGAAAAACATTAGCATTCACTTCTGACATTCCAGGTTCAGTTAATATGTTCTATAACTGGACTGATGGTGCAAATACAGCTACACCTGATGCAGCACAAGATACATTTACATTTGCAGCTGGTGCTGGTATTACTTTAACTGTAAGTTCAGCAAATGACTCATTAACTGTAACTACTGCAAATATTCCTAACTCTTCATTAACTAACTCAAGTATTGGCTTGGGTTCATCTACATTATCATTAGGTACTACATACGGTACAATCACAGGCTTGACATTTGTAGGTGCAACAACTTTCTCTGGTACTGCAACTTCAGCATTAAATACAGGCACAGCAAATATAACACTCGACACAGCTTCAACTATTTATTTAACTGGTTCAAGAAGCAATGCATCTATTGGTTCTACACCAATTTATGTTTTGTCTGGCGTTTCTGCTCTTGGAAACACAATCACAGCAACTACTTTCTCTGGTAATGCAACTACAGCAACAAACTCTGGTGCAGCTGGACAATGGAGCGCTTCTAGAACAGTTACATTTGCTACTGGTGACGTAACTGGTTCATTCTCAATCAATGGTTCTGCTGATGTATCTAACGTAGCTCTTACCATTGCAGCTAACTCAGTGGCTTTAGGAACTGATACTACCGGAAACTACGCTCAATCAGTTACTGGAGCTGGTAGCGGTTTATCAACTATAGGTACTGCTGGTGAGGGAACAGACTTTACAATCCATTCTAATGCTACTTCTGCTAATACAGTTTCTACATTAGTATTTAGAGATAGCTCTGGAAACTTCTCCGCAGGTACTATCACTGCTAACTTGACAGGAACTGCATCTATTGCCAGCTCAGCTGCTGCAGTTAACACTGTAACAGATACATCAAGTACACTTTATCTTTTAGGTTCGAGATCTTCAACAGGCATTGCATCAACTCAAGTATATGTTGATACGAACGTAAGTATTTTAGGAAATACAATCACTGCTAACTTAACAGGAACTGCTTCTATTGCAAGTTCAGCAGCAAATGTCAATACCGTAACAGACACATCAAGCACACTTTACCTATTAGGATCAAGATCCTCAACAGGTATTGCATCTACACAAGTTTACGTTGATACAAACATATCTATTGTTGGAAGTACGATAACAGCCGGAACATTCTCTGGTACTGCGTCTTCTGCAGCAAGAGTAAGTACAGATGCTACCACAGGCACTAGATATTTAGTTGGTACAGTTTTAAATACTGCAGCAGGAAATACACAGTTGTCGGTAGGTTCTGGGATTACAATAGGTGATAACAGAATTACAGCAACTACATTTGCAGGTTCTTTAGCTGGTACTGCTACAACTGCTGAGTTTTTAGATACTTACACATTATCTGGAACTATGTTCCTTACTGGTCAAACTTCCAGTACGGGTGTGGCAACTGGTGCATCTCAATTTGTAGGTTCAGGGCTTTCATTTGTATCTTCAACAGGAACTTTAACTGCTGCATTCTATACTGGTAACGGTTATCAGTTGAGTGGAATTGTAACATCACTTACTGCATCGACCGGTATGTCTGTCACTGCTTCTACAGGCAATATAACATTATTCAACACTGGTGTAGTTGCTCTTACTGGTACTGCAAACCAAGTATTAGTCAATGGAGCCACTGGTACAGCAACATCTGGAAATATTACTTTAACTACTCCACAATCTATTGGAACTGCTTCGTCGCCATCATTTGCAGATATTACTCTTACTACAGGATCCAACTCTACAGTTGCTGCAGTAGGTACTGGGCCTACAAGCATGGTCAACAAACAATATGTTGATAACTTAGCATCTGGACTTGATATTCACGATTCAATGAGAGTACTTCAAGCAACTGCGTTGACTGCAAACTATGTACAGTCTCAAGGTGTTGGTAATACAGCTTCTGGTGCATATCTTATATCAACAACACAAGTTGCGCTCCCAGCTATCGACGGCGTTACTATATCTTCAACTGGTGCTTCACAAAGAATTCTTGTAGTTGGCGGTATGACCGGTACTGCCTCTATTGCTGGTACAACGCCATTTACTCCAGGAAATTCAAATATAGTTAATGGATCATATTTTGTTGGAGCTTTAGGAGGTGCTGGTAGTTCTAACTGGATTCTTGTTAGAACAACAGATGGAGATGATAATACAGAGCTTACTGGTGGTACTTTCACATTTATTGAAGAAGGTACATCATATGCAGACACTGGTTGGGTTTGTTCAAATGATACTTTAAACTCTGGATCAATTCAATTTGGTAGCACAGCGATCTCATTCACTCAGTTTACTGGTGGTGGCGCTTTAGGAATTGGACAAGGTTTAACAAAAGTTGGTAACAACCTTTCTGCTAATATCAAAATTGCTGCTGTCGGTGCTGCTTCTGGCATTGGTTATACTCAGTTTAACTTAGGTGGTGCTAGTGGTGGTGCAATAGCTGACACTGGTTACTATCCAACATTTGCAATCAGAACTTCTGGCACTGTTGCTGGTACTGCTATTTTAACCTTAAATTCTGATGGTTTCTCACTTGTAGGTTCTACAAATAACAATAGAACTGTAACTGTAACAGGATCAGATATAACATTAACTGGTGGTGGAAATACTTTAACCCTTACAGGTAGTATTTCACTTCCTGCGCCTACTGCAAATGGCGTAGCATATGGTGCAAGTGCTTCAGCTGTCGCTTTCTTAACTGCTGCTGGATCAGGAGCTTCTATATTAAGTCAAACTTCTGGTAGTGCTCCTGTTTATCTCGGTCAATCCCAACTTGTGGTTGGTGGCGCTACAACAGCCGCTAATATCCAAGGTGGTTCTGCAGGAAATATTCACTATCAAACTGGTGCTAATGCAACAGGATTTGTTACTAATGCAGCAGGTTCAGGCGCTTCTATATTATCACAAACTGGAAATGCAGCTCCTGTATTCTTAGGACAATCTCAGCTTGTTGTCGGTGGCGCTACTACAGCAGCTCAATGGCAAACTTCTAGAACGGTTACATTTGCTACTGGTGATGTAACTGGATCTTTCTCTATCAATGGTTCAGCTGATGTATCCAACGTAGCTCTTACAATTGCTGCAAACTCTGTTGCGCTTGGAACAGATACCACTGGCAACTATGCTCAATCAGTAACAGGTGCTGGTAATGGTTTATCAACTATTGGTTCTGCTGGTGAAGGTACAGACTTTACCATCCATTCTAATGCTACTTCTGCTAACACAGTTTCTACATTAGTATTTAGAGATGGTTCTGGCAACTTCTCAGCAGGTACTATTACTGCTAACTTAACAGGTACTGCATCTATTGCAAGTTCTGCAGCTGCAGTTAATACAGTCACAGATACATCAAGTACACTTTATCTTTTAGGATCAAGATCATCAACTGGTATCGCATCAACTCAAGTTTATGTTGATACAAATATATCTATCGTTGGAAGTACTATAACAGCTGGAGCATTCTCAGGAACTGCTTCTTCTTCTGCATTGATAAATGTAAATGCTACAACAGATACAAGATATCTTGTGGGCACAGTTCTCAATACAGCTTCTGGAAGCACACAATTGTCCACAGGGTCTGGAATTACAATTGGCAACACTAGATTGACCTCCGGTACTTTAATGGCTACAGATTCCACTGCGTCAACTGGTTTTTCAACAGGTGCTCTTGTTGTAACAGGTGGTGTTGGAGTTGGTGGAAGCCTTTGGACAGACGCTGCTGATTTGTCATCTGTTTCTGGTGTAAGGTTCTTAAATGGTGTTGTAACTACTGGTGTCTGGTCAGGAACTGCAGTTTCACTTGCTAACGGTGGTACTAATGCTAACTTGACTGCTGTTAATGGTGGTGTTGTTTACAGTACTGCATCAGCATTTGCAATATCTGCTGCCGGTACTGCAGGTTCATTACTTGTTTCAGGTGGTGCTGGTGCTCCTACATGGGGAACAGTTGCACTTGGTTCTGCTAACTCAGTTTCTGGTACCTTGGGTATCTCAAACGGTGGTACTAACAGTACAGCTACACCAACAAACGGCGGTGTTTCATATGGTACTGGAACTGCATATGCATTTACTACTGCTGGAACATCAGGTTCAGTTTTAATATCACAAGGCGCTTCTGCCCCAATATTCTCAACAGTTGCTCTTGGTTCTGCAAACTCAGTATCAGGCACTCTTGGCATATCAAATGGTGGTACAAATGCAACTTCACAAACGACTAATGGTATTAACTTCTTTAATGGTACATCAGTCACATCATCATCTGCATTAACTTATGTTAGTGGTGCTGGTGTAACAGCTACTGAAAATATTAGAGCTGCAGGTTTTAATATTGCTGGTAACTCAGTAGTAACATCATTAACTCCATCTGGTGGTTCTGCAATCTATGGTGGTGTAACCATTGCGGTTGCAAATAATGGTGCAGGCCCTGGACTTTCAGTTTCTGGAGCTAGCCAGACAATCACAATCACTGGCCCTGGAACTGGCCTTACAGGTACTGGTACTGCTAATAATGTTGCTAAGTTTACAGCAACTGGCACTCTTGGTAACTCAAATATCACTGACAATGGAACAACTATTGCACTTGGTAAAGCAACCACAATTACAGATTCTGCTTTAACAAATGGTACATACTTGACCATTACCACTGCTGCTGGTGATGACAACTCAACATCTGACTTCTTCATAAGAGGTTTAAACTCTTCATCAACATCTAAATTCTCTGTTGATGCAAACGGTAACTTAAGAGCTACAACTAAGAGCTTTGACATTGAGCACCCAACCAAGCCAGGTATGAGACTTGTATACGGTGTTCTTGAAGGCCCTGAGCATGGTGTATATCATAGAGGTACTGTTGAAGGAAAGGGCAAGCTCACTGTGGAATTACCAGAGTATTGGAGCAAGTTAGTTGGTGAAGATTATTCCATACAGTTAACAACATGGGGTAGTTACAACGTCCACATTGTAGAAAAATCAGAGACTTCCTTTATAATTCAACTTACTGGCGATCCAATCTCCAGAATGTTAAAAACAATCAAGGTTGACTATATTGTTCACGGTTCTAGATTGGATGCACCACTTGTTATTGAACAATAATGTACACATTCAGAGTATACCATCTAGATAATCCTAGAATCGCTTTTTTGGGAATAGAGGAAGGCAACATCAATATTGAATCAGGAATTCGATTTGTTGTTGTCTTCCTTGACATCCATAAAGAAATTATCGATAAAAAACTTCTTGTTATTGATGGCAATGCTTTCTCTTCATTAGGTGAAAGTGGAAAGGATATTAGAGTTGCCATTGTCGAGAGGATTTTGGAGTATACCAGCTGTATTTTTGTTAAGGAGTAATAAATGGCCGTTGATGTTATTATAGACCCAAGTTCAGGCCAAATTTACTGGAACGATGCAGCTGGATCCGGCACACAAACAATCGCAATATCTGGTAACGCTACAAACGCTATCAATATTGTAGGTTATTCAAACTTTTTCAGTCCTGGTGGTGGTGGTTTAGGAACTCAGATTCTTGCCACTTTTAATGATTCAGCCACTTCAACTTTTGTTCCAGGCACCAATGCTTATGATTTAGGCTCTAGCGCATTAAGATGGAATTTTTATGGCACTGGAGGGAATTTCACTGGAGTTATTTCTACTTCTTCTGCTACAGCTTCAACATCAACAGCAACAGGCGCTTTAACAGTTTCAGGTGGTGTGGGTATTGGTGGCTCTTTATGGACATCAACCACTAATTTTACATCTATCTCAGGTGTAGGATTTTCTAATAGTAGAGCACAAAATGGTTTTACTATCAATGCAACTTCATCATTTACATTTAATATTCAAGACGCAGCAAATAATCAAAGATTAAATTATCATGCTGATTCGAATAGAACTGAATTTACAGGCAGCAATGCAGTTCACGAAATAAGATTAATACATTCAAATAATTCATCCTATACTGGTTTTAAAGCTAATTCTTCTGGAACTGTAACATATACATTACCAGCTGGTGACGGAACAGCTAGCCAAGTTCTATATACAAATGGCTCTGCTGCGTTAGGTTGGACTTCATTATCTTCAGTCTCAGCTATAACAACTTTAAATGGTTTGACAGCTGCAACACAAACATTTGCAACTGGAACTTCTGGCACTGATTTTAATATATCTTCAGCAACATCTACTCATACATTCAACATTCCATATGCTGCTTCTGGCGCAACAGGTCTAGTAACCACTCAAGCACAAACTTTAGCTGGTTCTAAAACATTTTCAAGTCAAACAATAATCACTGATACTACTGTTTCTACTACTACAGCCACAGGTGCATTGCTTATTCATGGCGGTTTGGGAGTAAGCGGTCAAATTAACTCTGCTTCATTAGTAACTTCTGGTAATGCAGTTATTAGCGGCAATTTACAGTTTAATGGTGTAGGCACTTTTGGCAATGCTACATCTGATACGATTACTTATAATGCTAGAGCTAACTCTGATTTTCTTCCTTCAGCCGATAACAGTTATGATTTAGGTAATAACTCTCTGGGGTGGAGAAATTTTAGAGTTTCGGGTGTTGGTACTATTGCAACCCTACAAGTAACATCTGTAACTTCTGGTTTGTGGGCTGGAAGTGCGGTTACATTAGCATACGGTGGAACAAACAATAACATCTCAGGTGTTGGACATTCTTATAGAGTTGCTATTTATGATGCTGCAGGTACAGCAATTACAAATATATCAAGTGCTGGAACTGCTAACTCTGTCTTGTTCCAATCAAGCCCATCAGCTTCTCCTAACTGGGCTGGTCAATCGCAATTGGTTGTTGGAGGAGCATCAACTGCTGCAAACATCCAAGGTGGCGCTTTAGGTAATATTCATTATCAAACAGCAGCAAATACTACAGGTTTTGTTACTAATGCAGCCGGTTCTGGAGCTTCGATTCTTTCACAAACTGGAAATGCTGCACCTGTATTTTTAGGACAATCACAGTTAGCAGTTGGCTCTGCATCCATAGCTACATCGTCTGTTAGTTCAGCTACAACAACAGACACAACATCTACTTTATATCTATTAGGAAGTAGATCTTCTACTGGTTTTGCTGGCACTGCAATTTATGTAGACACAAACATAAGTATTTTGGGATCTCAAGTAACAACTGGTGTTTGGGCTGGTACGGCTATATCTGCTGTAAATGGTGGAACAGGGCAAGTTTCCTACACGATTGGTGATATTCTTTATGCCTCATCCACTACTGCATTAGCTAAACTTGCTGCTGGAACTGCAGGATCAGTTTTAAAATCTAATGGAGCTGGTACTGCACCTTCTTGGCAAGCTGATGCCACAGGAAGTGGTGGAGCTGGTACAGTTGCTACACCAACTGCTTCAAACCTTGTAGCTTATTATCCTGGAACTGGTGCATCGGTAACTTCAAATTCTAGAGTTTCTATAGATACTGCAAATTCTAGTGTTGAAATAAGTTCTCAAAGCTCTAAATCAGGATTAATTTTAAATGCAGTTAACGGTTCTATATCGAATTTAGCTGAATTTAAGAATTCATTTGGAGATGTATTATGGTCTGTTGGAGCTACAGCAGGAACTTTACGTGGCTTTGGCTCTTCTTTATGGTTAGACAGTGCAAGTACCTTATTATTAACAGCTCCTGCAGCTTTGTCATTTTATGATACAACTGAAACTTTTGCCACTTCATTGACTGGTGCAACAAATGCATCTGCAAATTTAACTTTTATCCTTCCTACAGCTGCTGGAACTGCTGGAAGTGTATTAGCTACTGCTGGAGCTAGTGGTCAACTTTATTGGTCTGCACCTGGAACTAGTGGCGGTGGAGCTGGAACTGTAGCAAACGGTACTTCTGCCCGAATTGCTTATTATCCGGGTACTGGTTCTTCAGTAAAAGATGCTACTGGATTTGAATACAGTACATCTGGAACAACCAATACTGTAAGAGTTTTTGGTGGATCTGCAATTGGTAATACATATTTTGTAGTTAATGGTATAGGAACCACACAAATTAGAGTTGGTATTGGCGTAACAAATCCAGCATATGAACTTGAAATTGAAGGCGAAATTTCTGCTACAAATAAGAGCTTCGTTATTGATCACCCAACAAAGCCAGGTAAAAAATTAAGATATGGTAGTTTAGAAGGTCCAGAAAACGGCGTATATGTTCGTGGCGAGTTAAAAAATTCAAATGTTATTGAAACTCCTGATCACTGGGAAGGTTTAGTTTATCCTGATTCGTTTACTGTAACTCTAACTCCTATTGGCAGATTTTCTCATTTATATGTAGTAAAAATAGAAGATTATAAAGTATTTATTGCAGATGCATATATGAACCCAATTCATTGTTATTACACTGTTTGGGCTGAAAGAAAAGATATTCCTAAACTTGTTACGGAGTATTGAAATGGGACAATATTATAATCCATACATTTCTTCTTTTGAGACAATGTGTTTAAACATTGATGCAGCTAATGACAGGTGTTATTCTGGTAGTGGAAATACTTGTTATGATGTATCTTCGTTCAATAATGTAGGAGCTTTAACTTCAGTTTCTTTTGCTGGAAGTGGTGGTACTGAAACATTTGTTTTTAATGGCACGACATCTTTAATAAACTTAGGTTCTACAATTGGCGGGAATGTCACTACAGCTTGGACCTTAGAATCTTGGATAAATCCTACAACTTCTGGAGAAGGAAGTGCTGGAAGAATATTTCAACACTCAAGTGGTTCTTTAACTGGCTTCATATGTTCTTTATCGGGAGCAACTTCACCAGTAAACTTACGTTTAGATACATATGCTGTTAGTGGATTCAATGCAGTATTTTCAAGTTGTGTAACTCTAGGTTCTTGGCAGCAGGTTGTATGGGCATTTAGCCCTGGGTCTGTGACTTTTTATGTAAATGGAGCTGCAGTTGGTACAAGTTCAATTACATCACCATCATCATATACTGGTTCAGATTTTATTGGTAACAACTCTGCATCCGCTACTAATACATTTAATGGAAGTATAGGAATGGTAAGGCTATATAGAAATACCCTTACCGCATCAGAAATCAAGCAAAATTACGATGCTTTTAAAGGACGTTACAGCACTGGTGGTGCTGGAGGATTACAGGAGCCACAATAATGGGAGTAGGTAATGGGCCAAAATTAGAGGGAGCAGATTCTTTATTCGGATCTATAGACGCAGCTAACATTAGATCTGTTTCAGGCTCTACAATTACAAATATATTGACCGGAAATAATACGCTTTCAACAGGCATAAGTGTTGTTCAAGCTAGTGGTGCAAGTTATATTTCTTTTGGTGGTGCTGGAATTGTAACATCATTCTCAAATACTGGAATATCAGGCGCAAACTCTAGAACATTGTCAGCTTGGGTTAAATTTACATCTAAAGCCACCCAATCAGTAATGTCTATAGGTGCAAACGGTGCTGGCACTGGCTTTGGACTAGAAACTTCATCTACTGTATGGAATTTAAGCATTGGAAACTCAGGAACTGCTACGACATTAACATATGATGCTAATGTTTGGTACCACGTTGCTTATGTTGGTGAGTTTTTAACAAGCAATTCTATTACATCAAGATTGTATATTAATGGAGCTTTGAGATATAGCGCTACAACAGCCAGTATAAATACTACTAACTCACCATTTTATCTCGGCACTAATCCTGCTAGGACCTTAAGATTAAATGGTTACATTTCACAAGCAAGAATATATAAAAAAGCTTTAAGTACTAGAGAAATTGAAAAAAATTATAATGCATTTAAGGGTAGATACAGCTAATAGGTAAATAATATGGCAGATGCAGATAAGAATATAAAAATCACGCCTAGCAGAAATAAAACAACTACACCAAAAATTGTTTTCACTGGTTCTGCAGCGGGTACTTCTGTTATTACTATGGAAGTACTTAATGATAACTCTATATCTTTTTATAGTAATGAAGGCCAGGTTTTTTCATTAGATAATAATTTAACGGTTGGAACAATTTGGTCTGTTA
>JACCDX011235541.1_pt1 | contig 39173 bp, 38 predicted proteins | sample 7449681 | NCBI WGS metagenome assembly JACCDX01 (sample SAMN15323450, study PRJNA562643) | freshwater metagenome | isolation source: river surface water | place: USA:Blue River Watershed | collected 2017-08-18
CAGAGTTTGTTGGTCTCGGCCAACCATTCGGGTTTGGGCAAGCTGCCTGCGATTGCGGTTGAAAACATGGGTCGGTCTCCGGTTTGGTTTTAGGTAGATGTCGTCAATGAAAACTCTTGGGCCAGCAACTCATACGAGCGGGCCTGCGCTGCGGCGTCGTGCGTCCACGTGATGATGACCACTTCGTCGAGCTGCAGGCGCTCGGCTAATTTGCGCAGCTTATCGGCCACCTGTGGGGCACTGCCCACCAAAGCCCCAGCACGTAACTCGGCGAGAGCGACTTGTTCGGAGGCGTTGTACTCGCGCACTGCTTGTTCGGGTGGCAACAAGGCACCGATGCGGCCTGTGTTGCGGTCCATCTTCCAGCGGGCTCGACTTTGGAACAAATGCCAAGCCTCGTCTTCGGTTTCCGCCGCCAAAGCCCACACGCACACGGTGGCACGCGGCTTAAGGTTGCGCTCGTTGGGGCGGTAGTTGGCGCGGTAAAGGTTGAACGCGTTGTCTACGCCCTGCCCTTCGGTGATGAAGTAGGCAAAGGCATAGGGCAGGCCCAAATGCGCGGCCAGCTGTGCGCCGTAATCTGAACTGCCCAACATCCACACATCGGGCGATGTGGCGCCGCTGGGGTAGGCATACACGCCATGGCCAGGGTGGCCTGCGGGAATGGGCTCGCCAGTGACCCAGGCCTGCAGCTCCATCACTTGCTGTGGAAAGTTATCAGACGCGTGGCGGTCAGGATTGAGCAACTGCGCGGTACGGCCATCGCTGCCGGGCGCACGCCCCACGCCGAGGTCAATGCGACCAGGAGCCAAGGCATCGAGCACACGGAATTGTTCAGCCACTTTGAGGGGCGCGTAATGCGGCAGCATGACGCCTGCACTGCCCAGCCGAATGCGCGTGGTGCGCGCGGCCACGGCCGCCATCAGCACCTCAGGCGCCGTGCCCACGATGCTGGGATGGCTGTGGTGTTCGCTCACCCAAAAGCGGTGATAGCCCCAAGCCTCGCACTGAGTGGCAAGGTCTAAGGTTTGACGGATGGCTGCGTCTTGGCTTCGGCCAGCAGCAGCGACAGATTGATCGAGGACAGATAGTTTGAGCACGAGGCAGAGCTTAACTGGCTCTGAATACCCCCGCTGTCGCTCAGGCGCTTAGCCTTTATGCCGCTTGGTGTGCGCGGCGGTTGATTTGACGGACCGACATCAGCGCATCGAAGAAACCGTGTAACCACTCCATGTCGATGGGCTTTTGCAGCATTTGCACACCATCTGGCAAACCACCTTTGACACGAACCTCTTCAGCACTCATGCCTGTCATCACCACCACAGCCAAGCTACTGAACAAGTTGTGGGCGCTGAGGGTTTTCAAAAACTCAAAACCATCGACGTTGGGCATCTTCAAGTCGGTCAACAAGACTTGCGGTTGCAGGCTGGGCATGTCCAACAACGCCTCTATCGCGGATGAATACATCACCGCATCCAAAGGCAAACCCCATTGGTCAAAGTTGGCTTGCAACATCAGACGGGTGTTTTCATCGTCTTCCACGACTAACACACGCAAACGGTCTTCACCTTGCAGCATCGAAGTGGGTGCCAAGTTGTGACGGCGCTGGTAATCTTGGATCGATTGCAAAGAAATTCGACGATGGCCACCTTGGGTTTTCCAAGCCTTGAGATCGTTTTTCTCAACCAAACCTTGGACGGTGCCCACAGAGATACCCAACATTTTCGCGGCGTAGCTGGTACCGCAGTAACCGTCATAAGGCTCTTTGGATGGATGCAAATTCATTACAAGTCCCATTCTCTTAACTAACCAGAGGAAATCCACATAAAAATATAAAATATTTTGTATGAATTTTATATTCAATTAAACCCAATAAAGCATTAAAAATGATAAAAGGGGAAGTTATTTAAACAACAGAAAAACTAAAAAAAGCCCAAACACCTCACAGTGTCTGGGCTTTTCATGAGAGCGGTGAAATTACTTAAGAGCTTTGAAGCGCACGCGCTTGGGTTTGGCCCCCTCCTCACCCAGACGTTTCTTCTTGTCGGCTTCGTACTCTTGGTAATTACCATCAAAGAACACCCATTGGCTATCACCTTCAGCAGCCAAGATGTGGGTGGCAATACGGTCCAAGAACCAGCGATCATGGCTAATCACCATGACAGAGCCCGCAAACTCCAACAAAGCGTCTTCCAACGCGCGCAAAGTTTCCACGTCCAAGTCGTTCGAGGGTTCGTCCAGCAGCAACACGTTGCCGCCTTCAATCAAGGTCTTGGCCAAGTGCAAGCGACCACGCTCACCGCCTGACAACATGCCGACTTTCTTTTGTTGGTCGCCACCGTTGAAGTTGAAGCGGCCGCAATACGCACGGCTTGGCATTTGGAACTTGCCCACGTTCAGGATATCCAAACCGCCAGAGATGTCTTCCCACACGGTTTTGTCGTCTGACAAGTCGTCACGGGTTTGGTCGACAAAAGCCATCTTGACCGTTTGACCCACTTTGATTTCACCGCTGTCTGGCTGCTCTTTGCCAGCGATGAGCTTGAACATGGTGGATTTACCGGCACCGTTGGGGCCGATGATGCCCACGATCGCACCCGCAGGCACGGTGAAGCTGAGGTTATCAATCAACAAACGGTCGCCAAAGGACTTGCTGACGTTCTTGAATTCAAACACTTCATGACCCAAGCGCTCGGCTACGGGAATGAAAATTTCCTGTGTTTCGTTGCGCTTTTGGTATTCGTAGTCAGACAGTTCTTCAAAGCGGGCCAAACGGGCCTTGCTCTTGGCTTGACGGCCTTTGGGGTTTTGACGCGCCCATTCCAATTCCTTCTTCATGGCCTTGGTACGTGCGTCTTCGGTGCGTTGTTCTTGTTCCAAACGGGCTTCTTTTTGCTCCAGCCATGTGGAGTAGTTGCCCTTGTAAGGAATGCCGTGGCCACGGTCGAGTTCCAAAATCCACTCAGCCGCGTTATCCAAGAAGTAACGGTCGTGGGTGATGGCCACCACGGTACCTGAGAAACGGGCCAAGAACTGCTCCAACCAGTCCACCGATTCGGCATCCAAGTGGTTGGTGGGTTCGTCAAGCAGCAACATGTCGGGCTTAGACAGCAGCAAACGGCACAAGGCCACGCGACGTTTTTCACCACCGGACAGTTTGCCAATGATGGCGTCCCAAGGTGGCAAGCGCAGTGCGTCAGCCGCAATTTCTAACAAATGCTCGGAGTCGCCCTCTGCGCCAGCGGCGCTGATGATGGCTTCGAGCTTGGCTTGCTCGGCAGCCAAGGCGTCGAAGTCAGCGTCTTCTTCGGCGTAAGCGGCATACACCTCTTCGAGGCGCTGCTTGGCTTCAGCCACTTCACCCATGCCGCTTTCGACCGATTGGCGCACGGTGTGCTCAGGGTCGAGTTGTGGCTCTTGGGGCAAGTATCCAATCTTCAGACCAGCCATCGGAATGGCTTCACCTTCGATCTCTTTGTCGATGCCAGCCATGATCTTGAGCAAGGTGGACTTGCCGGATCCGTTCAAACCCAGCACGCCAATTTTGGCTCCGGGGAAGAAGGACAGAGAAATGTCTTTCAAGATCTGACGCTTGGGCGGCACGATTTTGCCGACGCGGTTCATACTAAATACGTACTGAGCCATTGGGTTTTCTTTCGGGTAGCAGAAGCAATAAAACGGTGATTATCCCAGCTATCTCGAACCGTGCGACAATACGCTCCGTTGCCGCCGCCAGTTGCCGCAACATCAGCACTTCTGCTGGAGCCGGTTCCAAACACTTCTGTTTGTGATTTCTAGAGCTCACCTGTAAATATTGCCGACCTTAGACTGGGTGGCCTTCGGGCCAAGCGGGTCGGTGTCATGCGCTGACATCAAGCGCTCCATCATGAAATTTGAAGATTTAAATTTGGCTCCGGCCATCCAAAAAGCTGTGGCCGAACAGGGCTACGAAACTCCCACCCCTATCCAAGCCCAAGCCATTCCAGCGGTTCTCGCTGGACATGACTTATTGGCAGGCGCACAAACCGGCACGGGCAAAACAGCGGCCTTCACCCTGCCCTTGTTGCACAAGCTCACCATGAGCCGCAGCAAAGAAAACAAGTTTGGCGTGTACGGCGTGCGCGCCTTGGTGCTGACCCCCACCCGCGAACTCGCAGCCCAAGTGGAAGAGTCGGTGCGCAACTACGGCAAATACTTGCAACTCACCTCCACCGTCATCTTTGGCGGCGTGGGCATGAACCCGCAAGTGGCTCGCATCAAAAAAGGCGTGGATATCTTGGTGGCCACCCCAGGCCGCTTGCTCGACTTGCAACAGCAAGGCTTGCTCGATTTGTCCACCGTGGAAATCTTGGTACTCGACGAAGCCGACCGCATGTTGGACATGGGCTTCATCCACGACGTCAAGAAAATCTTGGCTTTGGTGCCCAAAGAAAAGCAAAGCCTGTTGTTCTCCGCCACCTTCAGCGATGAAATTCGCGAACTGGCTAACAACCTGCTCAAAGACCCGCAAAGCATCCAAGTCACGCCCAGCAACACCACGGTGCAACGCATCACGCAAGTGGTGCACCCTGTGGGCCGCGGCAAGAAAAAGGCACTGCTCGCACACATCATCAACGAGCACAACTGGAGCCAAGTGCTGGTGTTCACACGCACCAAATTTGGCGCTAACAACGTGGCCGAGTTCTTGACCAAGAACGGCATCAGCGCCATGGCGCTGCACGGTAACAAGAGCCAAACCGCGCGTACCCAAGCTTTGTCAGGCTTCAAAACCGGCGAAATCCGCGCTTTAGTAGCCACCGACATTGCCGCGCGCGGCATTGACATTGACGAGTTGCCACACGTGGTCAACTACGAAATCCCCAACATCAGCGAAGACTATGTGCACCGCATTGGCCGCACAGGCCGCGCGGGCTCTAGCGGCGAAGCCGTGAGTTTGGTGTCTTTGGATGAACAAGGTTTCATGCGCGACATTGAAATCTTCACCAAACAACAAGTCCCCGTGGTCGAAGTCGAGGGCTTTGGTCCCGAACCAGACGAAAAGGCAGAGCCCATCGCCATGGGCCGTCAAACCTTGTGGGGCGGCTTAGGCAAGCCCCCAAGCCGCGACGTGATGGCAGCTGCAGCCAAAGCTGCACGCGGTGAAATGATGCAACGCATTCGCGACACCAAAGCCGCTGGCGGTGGTCGCAATGGCGGAGGCCGAGGTGGTGAAGGCGGTCGTGCACCTCGTCCCAACAGCCACGTGAGCCGTGACCGTATGGGCGACCGTCCATCCCGTGATGGAGAGCGCATCGACCAATTTGGTGATCGCCCACCTCGGGGCAATGACCGTCCTGCACGTGATGGCAACCGCCCGCAAGGCCAACGTCCACCTCGTCAATTCGACAACCGTGGCCCACGCCCCCCACGTGACTTTGATGCACCTCGCGCACCACGCCGTGACGATGACGATTTCCAACCCCGTGCCAACGCGCACTTGGGCACCCAAAGCGGCGTGAACGCCTTTGGCCATAAAACGCAAGGTGGCGGTCAACGCCAACCCGACCCCACACGCACCAGCGTGGACCTCATGACCGAACGCAAACGCGGCGGTGGTGGCGGTGGCTTTGGCCGCCGTTCAGGTAGCGGTGGTGGCAATCGCTCTGGCGGCGGTGGCCGTTCAGGCGGTGGTCGCAGCGGCGGTGGTTTTGGCGGTGGCGGCGGTTACAGCCGTTAAGCTTCAAAGATCGAGCATCAACACCGCAGTTTTGCTGCGTGAACAACAAGGCGTGAACCGATCGTTCGCGTCTTGCTCATCCCCACTCAAGTACATGTCTCGGTGGTCAGGTACCCCGCCGACCACACGGGTCAAGCATGTGCCGCAAATGCCTTGTCCACACGACATGGGCACATCAATGCCAGCAGACTCCAGCACTTGCAGTGCAGTTTTGTCTGCCGGTACTTGCAGCTGTTTTCCCGATTTCACCAAGGCCAGTGTAAACACGCCATCCTCCCCCACGGGGGTGGTGACACCTTCATGCATGTGATCGTTCATGCGGCAACTCCGTTGTTTTCTTTAGCCAGTTGTCGGTCAATCACTCGACGTGACTGCACACCACCCGCATCGATATTGAGCATCAGCAAAGCCCGGTCAGGATAGAGCGTCAAGTTGCGTTGCTGACGCTCCAGCATGTCCAAGTCTTCGGCAAAAATCTTGCCTTGGCCTTCGCGAATGGCATCGGTCAGCTCCGTGTTTTGAGGTTGAAACTTGCGCGCCATGCCCCAGAAATACAGCATGGATGTTTCGGTCTCGGGCGTGATGAAATCCACCACCATGCTGTACACCTTGCAATCATCGGGTGCGTCATAGCCACCCTTGCCTGCATGCGCCACGCCCACTTCAATCATCACATGGCTGGGCGGTGTGAAGTGACAAATTTGCCAGCGATCCACAGGCACATCGTCGGCCAAATTGTTATGACGCAGCGCCATCTTCCAAAACGGTGGGGCTTCAATGTTTTCCATGAACCGACTGGTCACCACATGGTCGCCCTCTACCTTGGTGGTGCAAGGCACTTCGTCAATTTCTTTTTGCCCAATGCTGTTGGAATGTACGTAAGTTTCGTGCGTCAAGTCCATCAAGTTGTCGATCATCAACTTGTAATTACATTGGATGTGATACAGCCCACCGCCATACGCCCACTGCGGGTTCTCAAAGAACTCAAACACCGGCAGTTTAGATTCATCAGCCTCAGCCACATCACCGGGCCACACCCAAATAAAACCATAGCGTTCCACGGCGGCAAAGCTGCGAATGGCGGGAAAGCCACGCACACGCTGCCCCGGCATGGACACGGTCTTACCGTCACAGCCCATCTCCAAACCGTGGTAACCGCACACCAACTTGCCGTTGCATACTTTGCCCAAAGACAAGGGTGCACCACGGTGTGGGCAAAAGTCTTCGAGCGCAGCCACCTTATTGGCCTCACTACGGTAAAACACCATGGGCTCGCCACAAATGGTTCGGCCCAGTGGCTTGTCTTGCACCTCGGCAGCAGTTGCTGCCACGTACCAAGCGTTTTTAATAAACATACGCACTCACTTTCTCAATCTTCAATCGACACGCGCAACGCCCAACAGACGATCCAACAAGTCGGGCTGATCCAACAGCGCTTGCGCGCTGCCGCTGTGCACCACCGTGCCATGGTCAAGCACCACCGCTTGATGGCTGATTTGCAAAATCGCTTGCGGGTGTTGCTCAACGATGATGGCGCTCAGACCCTCTTCGCGGGTGATGCGTGCAATCGCACGCAGCAACTCTTCCACGATGATGGGTGCCAAGCCTTCTAAGGGTTCATCCAACAACAGCAAACGTGGGTTGAGCACCAAGGCACGTCCGACTGCCAACATTTGTTGCTCACCGCCCGAGAGTTGTGTACCCAAGTTATCTTGGCGTTCAGCCAAACGAGGAAACAACTCATACACGCGCTCGGGCGTCCATGCTCGGTGTTTGGTATTACCCGCTTCTCGTGCAACCGCAGTCAGGTTTTCATGAACGGTTAACGATTTGAAAATGTTGCGCTCTTGGGGTACCCAACCTATGCCTGCAGCAGCACGTTCATGCGGCGCCATTTTGTGAATGACTTTGTCTCCCAGGTGAATAGAACCACCATGCTGGGTAGTGACACCAATCAAAGTGTCCATCAACGTGGTTTTACCGGTACCGTTGCGGCCCAACAAAGCCAAGGTTTCACCTTCATTCAGACCCAGTGAGATGTCATGCAGCACCACAGCTTCACCATAGCCTGCACTGACACCTTCTAGGCGTAAAAGTTCCGTGGGTTTAATCATGACCGGCTCCCAAATACACAGCTTTGACCTGCGGGTCGTGTGCAATTTCTTGCGGTGTCCCTTCGGTCAATACGGCGCCATTGACCAGCACTGTGATGCGATCGGCAAAGTTAAATACCAAATCCATGTCATGTTCAATCAAAACAATCGACACATCACTGGGCAAAGCTGCAACTGTTTGCAATAACTCATCCCGTTCGCCAGCAGGTACGCCAGCCACAGGCTCGTCCAATAACAAAACGCGGGGCTCACAAGCCAAAGCAATTGCCATTTCCAATAAGCGACGCTTGCCGTAAGCCAGATGTTCTGTACGTTGATCCATCACATCCGTGAGGTGAAACTGCGCTAGCAACTGCTCAGCACGCTCAACCACAGCATCGCTATGTCCTAGTGGCTGCCACCAATGCGCGCCCTCACCGCGATGCTGCGTCACGACCATGGCCAAGGTTTCTAATGGCGTGAGCGAGTTGAACAGTTGGTTGATCTGAAATGTTCGTACCATGCCTCGGCGCACGCGTTGATGTGGAGCCAAACCAGAGATGTCATGCCCCTGCAACACGATGCGCCCTTCGGTCGCTGGCAACACGCCGGTCATTAAGTTGATCAGCGTAGTTTTACCTGCACCATTGGGACCAATCAATGCATGGCGCGCACCATGTGCAATGTTTAGATTGACATGATCGGTTGCAGTGATACCACCAAAACGCTTAACCAAACCCTGCGTTTGCAAGGCATATTCGCTACTCACGTTTTTCATGGATGAATCGGCGTTCATGATGTTCCCTCTTTCGCCTCAGCCGAAAACCAAGTCCATGGCCGAATCAACCGTTCACGCCCAACCAAGACGAGCACGACCAAAAACAATCCGATCCAAAAAGTCCAGTACTGCGGAGTGATATTGGCGATCACGTCATACATCAATTTAAATGCCACTGCACCCGCTATGCCGCCGTAAAGCCAACCCACACCGCCAATGGCAAGCATCAGCATCACATCGGCAGAACGGTCCAAGGCAAATACATCGAGTGATGCAAAGCCCGTCGTTTGTGCCATCAATGCACCTGCAGCACCAGCAATACCAGCAGCCACGGTATAGACCACGGCTAAGCGCGCAGTGACCGGAATGCCAATGGCCATCGCTCGCAAGCGGTTGTCACGTACGGCCTTCAAAGTCGCCCCCAATGGGGCATGCACCAAGCGTCGCGCCAAGACAAACAAAATGAATAACACCGTCAGTGAGTACCAAGCAGAGGTTTGACCAATCAGATCAAACTCAAACTTGCCCAATAAAGGCCCCATGATGACGCCTTGTAAACCATCCGCACCGCCCGTCAAGTCGCTGTACTTGTTAGCCAACTCAAGCAAGATGAGTGCTGTACCTAAGGTCACCATCAGGCGGGTTAAATCACTGCCTCGCATGATGGAGAGTGAGCACACAGCCCCCAACAACGTAGCAGACCCAATACCAACAGCCAAGCCCAACAAAGGATCTGGACATATGTGTTTAGCAAAGAGTGCGGCGGTGTACGCACCAAAACCCAAAAATGCGGCATGGCCTAAAGACACGATCCCGGTATAGCCCAGAACCAAATCTAATGACACAGCAAACAAGGCCACGATTGCAATCTCGTTAATGATGAGCGCATGTGGCGCCAGCAACCAAGGTGCAATAAATGCAAAACTCCAAAAAATCAGCTCACCTGCTTGCCAACGCGTGCTGCGTAGCAAAGTGTTATCCACACTCATGACTTCCCCCCTTGACGCACAAAAAGGCCTTGTGGACGCCAAATCAAAATCACGATCATGAGTGCATACACAATGAACGCGCCCAACTTAGGGATGTAGTACTTGCCCGCCACATCGGCAATACCCAACAGCAAAGCTGCCAGCAAAGGGCCAGTAATCGACGTCGTGCCCCCCACCGCCACCACGATCAAAAAATACACCATGAACTTCAATGGAAACGTGGGATCAAGGCCCAAGACCTCGGCCCCCAACGCGCCACCCAAACCAGCCAGCCCTGAGCCCACCGCAAAAGTGGCCGCAAACACCACATTCACATTGATACCCAAACCAGATGCGACACGGGGGTCATCCACACTGGCGCGCAAACGACTGCCAAAGCGCGTGGCTGACAACACATACTGGAGCGCCACCGTCAAGGCCGCGCATACCGCAATGATGAACAAACGGTAGTGCCCCATACCCAACACAAACGGCGTATCAGGAAATAACTCCGTGCGCCCGCGCAGCCAATCAGGTAATTGCATGATTTGCTGTTGTGGGCCCATCAAGAAGTCGGCTGAAGCTACGGCCATGAAGGCCAAACCAATCGAAAACAACACTTGATCTAGATGTGGTTTTTTATACATGGGACGATAAAGCGTGCGCTCCAACACCACCCCTGTCAGCGCCGAGGCTAAAAAGGCCAAGGGCAAGCACACCAAAAACGGTACGCCATGACGCTGCATCAGCGCCACAGTGACATAGCCTCCCAACATGGCAAATGCACCATGGGCGAGGTTGATGAAATTCATCAACCCCATGGTCACACACAAACCCACGGCCAAAATGAACAACAGCATGCCGTATGCAACGCCGTCAAACAAAAGCGTAAGCATTATTTGTTCTTACCTGGGTCTTTGACATCCTTGAGCGTATCGAACTCTTGGTTAAAGAGTTGACCACCCACCTTCTCCACCTTGCGAATGTAGATGTTGTGCACCACATCGCGGGTTTGGGCGTCAATAAACATGGGGCCGCGCGGGCTCTCAAACACTTGCCCCTTCATGGCGTTGAGCAAGGCCTCGCCGTTGCCCCCCTTCGTGGTCTTGGCGGCTTCGTAAATCACGCGCATGCCATCGTAGCCACCGACGGCCATGAAGTTGGGGCGCAAGCCAGCATTGGCTTTCTCAAAGGCGGCAACAAACTTTTTGTTCAAGGGCGAGTTGTGTGATGCCGAATAGTGGTGCGAGGTAACGACGCCGTTGGCCACATCGCCCATGCTGTTCAAAATATCATCATCGGTGATGTCACCCGTGCCGATCAACTTAATGCCTGCTTTGTCCATGCCGCGCTCGGAAAACTGCTTCATCAGCGCCGCGCCTGCACCCGATGGCACAAACACAAACACCGCGTCAGGCTTCAAGTCACGCACTTTTTGCAAAAACGGAGCGAAGTCTGGGTTACGCATGGGTACACGCAAGGTGTCTAACACTTGAGCGCCATTGAAGAGCATGCGGTCTTTGAAAAACTTTTCAGCATCAATACCAGGCCCGTAGTCTGACACCAACGTCACCACCTTTTTGATACCGTTATTAGGCGCCCAGTCAGCCATAGCCACGGCTGCTTGCGGCAGTGTGAAACTGGTGCGTACCACGTAGGGGGACGCTTGCGTGATGCTCGATGTAGCGGCCGCCATCACCACCATCGGAGTTTTGGATTGCGTAGCCAGCGGAGCTGTAGCCATCGCCAAAGGAGTAAGACCAAAACCTGCTAAGACATTGACTTTCTCGTTCACCACCAACTCTTGAGCAATACGCTTGGTCACATCGGGCGCACTGGTGTCGTCTTTGACAATCAACTCAACTTTTTTACCGCCTACGGTGTCACCGTTTTGGGCGATATACAAACGCGCTGCCGCTTCAATTTGTTTACCCGTTGAAGCAAATGGTCCGGTCATCGGCAAGATCAAACCAATTTTGAACTTCTCTTGCGCACAGACACCGCCTGCATAGCTTGCCAATAAAGCCAATGTGAGAGTGCTCAGAAAATACCGTTTTTGCATGACTAGTCTCCTTTGAAATAATTAACTTGAAGAGGTGGGCGAAATCAAATGCACCCCTGGCAAATTCAGCGGGGTGCGAATGGCTTCACGTAAATTTCGTTGCGCTAAGCGCGAATGCTCTCGCATCAATGCCTCAGCGCGAGCACCCTCACGTTGAGTAATTGCCTCAATCACTTGCCGATGTTGATCTTGGGCAACAACAAGCATGTCTCGCGCTGTTGGCGAGTTAGCTTGCACTCCCACAAATCCAGAAGGTGATGCAAAAGGCAGGCTACCCACACGCTCCAGCTCTCGTTGCATCACAGGCGATGCAGCGAGATGCCCTAACAAAGTGTGAAATTGCGCATTGAGGTGAACGTAATTTGAAAATGCAGCCTCATTGAGAACGGATTGACGTAGTAATACATCGATTTCATCTAGACATTGGTTGGCTTGCTGCAGCGCTTGAGCGGATGCCCCACGCTCTGCGGCCAAACGAGCCGTCAATCCTTCAACAGTGCCCCTCAATTCAATGGCATCGGCCACATCTGCCTCTGAAAATTTGCGGATGGCAAATCCGCCACTGGGCATCTGTTGCAGCAATCCCTCTTGCTCCAGTCTGATCAGTGCAGCACGGATAGGTGTGCGCGAAACACCCAGTTTTTCAACCACCGCTAACTCGGTAATTCTTGAGCCGGCAGTTAACTCCCCCGCCAAAATCATTTCACGCAGCTTGAGCTGCACCTTGACAGCCTGAGACCCACTCTCCTCGTGAGTATCACCAAACGCATCAGTTACAAAAGAAGCATCCATCGCTCAAATTGTATACATTGACGCTTGATTTACATCAAAAAACAGGTTTTTATAGGGTATATCCCAAGTTTTTGTATCCAATAAATAAAAACCGTCATATCGCTGTGAAGAGATCAAACCAAGCATTCCGCTTTTGAATTCGCCAACCGTCTGGCGTCAACACCAATTCATCCGCAATGGTTCCCACTTGATGTTTGACATCAGCCGAACGCCCTTGCGGGGTCATGGCGCGGCTTTTGTCACTGACATACAACAGCACCTTGCAATGCGAATGCGCTTCTTTGCCCGATGGCGAAATTTGCACTCGGTGGTTACACACAAGATGCTGCGTCATTCGATTCGGATCTTTCGACGAATATGACGCAAGGATTTGTGAACGTCCTTGCAAGGCATTGCCTCCTGGACGAACGAGGACAGCATCCTCGCAAAAGAGTGCAACCAATGCTGCGTAATTTTGTTGATCAACCGCATCAGCCGCCATCAATATCAAATCACGGCATGTGCTTTCTGCCTGAAGCAGGGCCACAGCATCCATTTCAAAGCCCTCCATCAAACATTGGACTTGCCTTCATGCGCATTGCGCAATCCATCGTGACACGGCATCGGCGACTTCTTGGGGCTTTTCCATCGGAGCCATGTGTCCAGCATGATCAATCACCTCGAAGGTACTATGCGGAACTAGGGTGTGCATCGCCTGATGCTGCATGGGGGGTGACCATGTGTCTTGCTGACCACATAGGATCAGCGTAGGAACACGGAGGGATTGGAGCACCTCTGTCGCATCAGGTCGCTGAATCAACGCATGAATTTGTTTAGAGAAAATTTCTGCATCTTTTCGCTCAAACATCGCCAAGATACGCTCAATCAACTCATGGTCAATCAAACGATCTGGATGGACCATCCCTTGCACCCAATCCCGCGCCATAACGCGCACACCGTCGTCGTTTGCGATTTGAAGCAATCGTTGTCTTTTGCGAACCTCCTCTTCACCCGCAGCCCCTGACGCCTTAGGCAAATAACCCGTATCCAAAAGAGCAACACCGCCTACACGCTCTGGCGCAAGCCGTACCACTTCAAGCACCACACGCCCCCCCATGGAGTGCCCTGCCAACAAAAACTTAGGTGGCGCATGTTGCAGCAGTTGCATTGCCATTTGGACCAACGAGTTTGCATCGCCATGATCTACAACACGACTCGAGTTTTGAGCAGGTAAGTAGGGCTGCAGTGGATCCCAGACCGTGTGATCACACATCAGACCTGGCACAAAAATCAATGGCAATGCCCCCATCGATGACTCCTAAATTAACGAGCTTTACCGATATCTTTGACATCAGTCACAGTTTCAATTTCTTGATTCCATAGTTGATCACCCACACGCTCCACACGGCGGATGTAGATGTTTTGCACAACGTCACGTGTTTGCGCGTCAATGTAGATTGGGCCGCGTGGACTTTCGAAAACCTGGCCCTTCATCGCGTTGATTAAGGGCTCACCACCTTGTCCTTTGGTCGCTTTCGCTGCTTCATAAATGACACGCATACCGTCATACGCGCCCACGGCCATGAAGTTGGGTCGTGCGCCGTTGTTGGCTTTGGCAAATGCTTCGACAAACTTCTTATTCGCTGGTGACTTATGTGCCGCAGAGTAATGATGCGTGGTGACAACGCCCAACGCCGCATCCCCCATGCCATTAATGATGTCATCATCGGTCACGCTACCTTCAGCAATCAACCGAATGCCAGCCTTATCCAAACCTCGCTCTGTGAACTGCTTCATCAATGCAGAACCCACACCTGCGGGAACAAACGTGAAAAGAGCATCGGGTTTAGCATCACGCACACGCTGCAAGAAAGGTGCGAAATCTGGATTTCGCAATGGCACGCGTAACGTCTCAATCACTTGCCCACCGTTAGCCATAAAGCGTTGGTTAAAGTATTTCTCTGAGTCGACGCCAGGTGCGTAGTCAGTGACCAAACTCACCACACGTTTGATGTTGTTCTTGGAAGCCCAATCAGCCAATGTTGTGACAACCTGTGGCACGGTAAAGCTTGTGCGAACAATATAGGGAGAAGCTTCTGTCACAGTAGAGGTAGCAGCCGCCATCACAACCATCGGTGTTTTCGACTGTGTGGCGACAGGGGCAGTTGCCATGGCCAACGGTGTCAATCCAAAACCAGCCAACACTTGAACTTTGTCGTTCACCACCAATTCTTGCGCGATACGCTTTGTCACCTCGGGGGATCCCGTATCGTCCTTCACGATCAAGACCAGCTTACGTCCAGCGACCGTGTCGCCATGTTGGGCCACATATAAACGAGCCGCCGATTCAAGCTGCTTACCCGTCGCGGCAAAAGGTCCCGACATGGGAAGAATAAGACCAACCTTGAAGCTGTTGTCTTGCGCGTGCACAGACCCGAATAGGGTCAGCAACCCACTCAAAATAACAGCGCTACAGAAATTTCGCTTTTGCATTGTTGATGTCTCCAAAATAGTTTTACGTTTGACCCTGCATGTGTTGTAACCCATAAATCTCAGACGCACTGGCAAGTTTGCGACAGTGACCTAGATCGTGTCTGAGCACAATCCTATTTTTTAAGTCGTTTGGTATGACAAATTACACGAGCAATCCCCTTGAAACCGATGTCATGATCATCGGCGGTGGCCCCGTAGGCCTTGGCTTGGCCATTGAACTGGGTCAACGAGGCATTCACTGCACCTTGGCTGAGCGCTACGCACAACCCCAGCCCATTCCCAAGGGGCAAAACCTGACGCAGCGCACGATGGAGCACTTTCATTTTTGGGGTGCGGAACCAGAGCTGAGAGCGGCACGCACCATCCCCCCCGAATATGGCATTGGTGGCTTAACCGCCTATGGGTCACTACTGAGCGACCATCATTACGACTGGCTACAGCGTGAGCTGGTGAAGCCGTATTACTTCAAAGACAACGAGCGCTTGCCGCAGTACGAAACTGAGAAAGTACTGCGTCAACGTGTAGCGAAGCTACCCACTGTGAAGGCGTTATACGGCTGGGATTCAAACACCATCACACAAAACGAGACAAGCACCACCATCACCCTGACCGAACGCGACAGCAAACAACAGCAAACGATTCGCGCGGCTTACGTGGTGGGCTGTGACGGCAGTCGCTCCAAAACCCGAGAGCAAGCAGGCATCACTCAAACACTGTCTGACCATGACCGATGCATGGTGTTGCTGGTTTTCAAATCGCAAGAACTACACACGCTACTCGCGCGTTTCCCCGGCAAATCGTTTTACAACGTGCTGCATCCAGACCTCAAAGGGTATTGGAAGTTCTTTGGCCGAGTTGATCTCGGCAATACATGGTTCTTTCACGCACCAGTGCCAATGGGCACGACAGCAGACAACTTTGATTTCAAAAAGTATCTTCATGAATCCGTTGGCGCCGAGTTTGAAATTGAGTTCCAACACATTGGGTTCTGGGATTTGAGGTTTGCGTTGGCCGACAACTACCGCGCAGGCAGGATCTTCATTGCTGGTGATGCCGCTCATAGTCACCCGCCCTATGGTGGCTACGGCGTCAATTCAGGGTTTGAAGATGCGCGTAACCTAGGCTGGAAATTGGCCGCTGTTTTGCAAGGCTGGGGAGATGATGCCCTGCTCAACTCGTATGACGCCGAACGCCGTCCCGTGTTTGCCTCCACCATCGATGACTTCATTGCCAAATCGATTGAGACAGACCGCGCATTTTTAGAGGCCTTCGATCCCATGCGCGCCCCTGCCGCTTTCGAAACCGCTTGGGCAGAAAGATCAAAAGGTGCGGTAGGCGAGGTGCATGCGTTTGAACCCCACTACGAGGGCTCACCGATAGTTTGGCAAAACACGAAGGCTGGACACGTGTGCAGCGCCAAAGGTTCACATCAATTCAAAGCGCGCACAGGACATCACTTAGCACCCGTCATGTTGAGCAATACCCACAATGTGTTTGACCTTTTAGGCGATGGCTTCACTCTGCTTGCCTTAGGTGCCGATTTAACCGACACGCAAGTGCTGACAGATGCCGCAGCCGCTGTGGGCGTGCCACTGAAAGTCATTCACGAACATGCTGACTCACATGCTGACCGTTATGAAGCCCGTTGGATTTTGGTACGCCCAGATCAATTCGTGGCGTGGGTAAGCAAAGAACAGACCATCCATCCAGACTTGGCCCATCAGTTGTTCAAGCGGCTGCGCGGTCAGTGCGATCACGCAGCGGATTGAAACCGAAACGGGTCAATCTGCTGTGATTTGCTTGGTGCGAATCACAGCCCCCCAACGGGGGTAATCTTTGGCAACGATGGCCGATAGCTCTGCCGGACTCGATGCAGAGGCGTCCATGCCGGCTTTGCCCAAAATATCCTTGACATCAGCTTGTCTCAAGATGGCTGCCATTTCGGTATTCAAACGGTTCACCACAGCAGCAGGCGTTTTGCTTGGCAAGAAAAAGGCATACCAAAGATCCACATCAATGCGCTTGACCCCCACCTCGTCAAAAGTTGGTACATCAGGCGCCACAGGATGACGTTTGGGACTTCCGACAGCCAAGGCATTCAAGCGACCGCTTTTCACAAAACCTTGGGCGATGTGCACAGGTAAAAAGCCCACATTCAGCTCCCCCCCCAGCAAGTCTTGTGTGTAGCCCGCAGAGCCACGGTAAGGCACATGCAACATGAAGGTGTTGGATTCGAATTTGAACAACTCCATCGCCATGTGGTGTGGTGTGCCTACGCCAGGCGAACCAAAACTGATCGCACCAGGCTTGGCTTGCGCCTCTTTGATCAAATCGGCCAAGGACTTGATGCCCGTTTTTGGATTTGCGACCAACATCAACGAACCGTAAGCAGCCATTGAAACAGGTGCGAAATCTTTCACGGGATCGAAGTTCACGTTTTTGTACATCTGGGATGCCATCAACATGGTGTTGGCCCCCATCAAGATGGTGTAACCATCCGGATTGGATTTGGCCACTGCATCTGCGCCAATATTGCCACTGGCACCCGGCTGGTTTTGCACCACCACAGACTGCCCCAATCGTTCGCTCAAACGTGGCCCCACGACACGGGCAATCGTATCCATGCCTGTGCCTGGCGTGAAAGGCACAATGATTTTGATAGGTTGGCTTGGGTACGTGGTTTGCGCCACAGCGCCAAAACTGAAAAGCCCCAACGCAGCGAGAGCAAAGGTTGCCGCTTGTCGACGATCAAAAGAAGTCATACCAGTCTCCGTTATCAATTTATTTATTCGCGTTGGCTGCTGGAGCAATTTTGAACAAGCGCTCAGCGTTATCTTGGAAAAAGGCTTTGCGCACTTGCGGTGCCATGTCGAGGTTTTCCAACATCGCCACTTCTTCTGGAACATATTGATAGGGATAGTCCATGGCGTAGAGCACACGATCTGGGCCCATGAAGTCTTGCGTAAATTTCAGCGCAGCGCCCCAAGCCACACCACTGTTGGTGATGTGAAAGTTCTCACGCAAGTAGTCACTGGGTTTGCGCTTGGTGGGCAGCACGCTAGGGTAACGCTTTGATTTAACGGTGGCAGCATGCATGTAGTCCAAGCGATAAGCCCAAAACGGCAAGGCCTCTCCCATATGGCCCAAGATGATTTGCAATTTAGGGAAGCGATCAAACACGCCCGAGGTGATGAGGCGCAGCGCATGCAAACCTGTCTCCACACCAAACCCATAAATTGCACCGTCTAAACCCGCTTCAATGAAGTGCTGAATCATGCTGGGAGGCATGGCATTGGGGTGCAAATAAATAGGCGTGTCCATCGCCTCGGCCGCTTCAAAGATGGGCCAAAACTTTTGATCAGACAAATACTCGCCTTGGGTATGCGAATTAATCACCACCGAATGCATGTTCAACTGGTTCACACCACGTTGGATCTCTTTTGCTGCGGCAGCAGGATCTTGAGGCGCAACAGCAATCATGCCGACCAACCGATCAGGGTGACGCCGCACGGCATCAGCCAAGATGTCATTGGCCACGGGCGCAAACGCGACAGCCGTGTCTTTGTCCATGATCTGCACACCGGGTGATGTGAGCCCGATCACTTGAACGTCCACACCCGCTTCGTCCATGTGTTGAAGTCGCAAGGCATCTAAGTCCGTCAAGCAGCGCATGATGTGCGTGGCCCGCTCACTGGGACTGCTCATGTAAAAGCCCATCAGGTGTTTAAAACCCACATCCACGTCATCTTTGGCCAAGATACGTCTGTAAATGTCCAGCATTTCGGGTGGAGAAAACGCCTCTTCAGTGGCGATGCGTCGATAAGGTCGTGCAGGCAAAGACGACGAAATGATGGTCATGAACTTCCTCAAATTATTGGCACTCAGGCACTGGCGTTGGCAAAGCCCTCCTTTCATAGAAGGCTTGCAAGTTATCGAGGGTTAATGCTGCCATAGCTTGACGTGTTTCATCTGTCGCGCTGGCGATATGGGGCGTCAACACCACGTTGGACAAGCGACGCAACTCGGGATCAACAATGGGTTCATCCCAAAACACGTCGAGCGCCGCGCCCGCTATCGCTTTGCCTTTGAGTGCTTGCACCAACACGGGCTGATCCACCACCGAGCCACGCGCGACATTGATGAGGTAACCCTTGGGGCCCAGCGCTTGGAGCACAGAAGCACCAATCAAATTCTTAGTGCCATCACCGCCGGGCACCGCTACCACCAGATAGTCCACCTCGGTCGCCAAAGCCGTGGCAGTTTTGTAAAAGGTGTAAGGCACATCGGCCTTGACTTCACGGCCGGTGTACGCAATACGCATGTCAAATGCTGCCGCACGCTTGGCAATCGCACGGCCAATGCGGCCCATCCCAACCACACCTAAGCGTGCACCCGTAACTTTGCGGGTCATGGGAAACGTGTCGTTCACCCAATCGCCGTTGCGCACAAAGCGATCGGCTTGTGGAATACGACGGCCAATCGACAACATCAAGCCCAACGCCAAATCGGCCACATCGTCGGTCAACACACCTGGCGTGTGCGTGACCACAATGCCTTTTTCTTTGGCTGCAACCACATCTACACCGTCGTACCCGACGCCACAAATGGCAATCAACTTCACGTTGGGCAACATGCTCAGCAATTTTTTATCGACCACCGCAGCACCTGTGCCCACCAGTGCTGTCACTTTGACCAGCGCACCTGGGTCTTTGATGTGGGTGTGGTCGTGCACGATGTAGTCAGCCTCTTGCAGTGCGTTCATCATGAACGGGGGTAAGGGCGACACTTGCATGATTTCTTGTGTCATGACGACATCCTCCAGCAGTCTTTTGTACTGCCCCTTACTCTACTCCGTGATTGGCTAACATCACAGCCTATGACTGAAGGCACCCCTCTCCTAGACATCTCTGGCGCTGTGGCCACCATTACCTTGCGCCGTCCCTCGCAGCGCAACAGCTTGACAGACGATGACCTCAACACCTTGCTGGCCCACTTTGCAACCATCAACCGCAACACGGCAATACATGCGGTGGTTTTGCGGGCTGACACGAGCACACAAAAGCAGGCCGTATTCAGCGCAGGCTACAACGTAGGTGGGTTTGACAACGACCCCATGGCACCTTTGTTCTTTGAAAAAATCCCAGAGGCTCTAGAACGCTTAAGCCCTGTGACGATTTGCGCCTTGAATGGCAGCGTGTATGGCGGCGCGACCGACTTGGTGCTTGCCTGCGACTTCACCGTGGCGCAACGCGGCTACACATGGCGCATGCCTGCCGCCGCACTGGGGTTGCACTATTACCCCAGTGGCTTGCGCCGCTATGTCAGCCGCTTTGGGCTGCAGGCGAGTAAGCGTGCATTTCTTTTGGGTCACCCCATCGCCTACGAAGATCTCGAATCCCTAGGCCTGTTTGAAGCACTCGTCGAAGCCGAAGCCTTTGAAACAACGCTTGAAAAAACTGTGCGTGCTTTGTGCGACATGGCACCCTTAGCACTTCAAGCCACCAAGAAAAGCTTGAACGACATTGCTGCTGGTTTGTACAACGAGCCCGCGCTCAAAGAACGCTACCGCAAATCGGTATACAGCCAAGACTTTGCCGAAGGTCGTGCTGCATTTTCCGAGCGGCGTGCGCCTAAGTTCACGGGCACTTAAACGAGTGCCGAGCATAAAAAATGGGAGCCTGTAGGCTCCCATTTTGTTGCAGCCTTTGAAAAGGCCAAGGCTGAAATTAAGCCTTCTTGGCGTAAGCCGAACACCAACCTTTGCCAGCCACTTGTTTGCCAGCGAACAAGGGGCAACCGCCAGCCGCATCTGCGGCCTTACCTTGGAACAACGCGCAGTTACTGCACTGTTGACCCGCCGCGTATTTAGGCTGCTTGGCTTTGTCCACTTTGGTGGCGTCTGCTTTGTAGCCTAGGCCTGCAGCTTGTGGGTCTTTCTCGTCCACCATCGCTGCTTGTGCAGCAGTTGTTGCAAAGGCGGCAACGCCAGCAACAGAAATGGTTTGCATCATGAATACGCGACGGTTGGTAGGTTTGGTCATCAATGTCCCCTTGGGAAAGTTTGAAATTGGGCCAGAAGATGCTGGCGGCGTTATCTTAGCGGCAGAGTTGATTTTGCTATTGATCGATATCAAAACCCTTTGTGAACGCCCGCGAAAGAAATCGTTATCCTTCATGCATGAACGATATTGCCAACTTACGCAAAAGCTACGAACGTGCCGAACTCAACGAGTCCGCCTCAGCCGCCGACCCCATGCAGCAGTTCGACCAATGGATGAAAGAGGCCATCACCAGCGAAGTGCCCGAACCCAATGCCATGACCTTGGCCACCGTCAGCAGCGATTTACGCCCGAGTACACGCGTGGTGCTCATCAAGGGCTATGACGAGCGCGGAATTGTCTGGTTCACCAATTACGCCAGCCGCAAAGGTCAGCAACTGGCGGGCAATCCGTTTGCGGCGCTGCAATTCCATTGGGTCGAGTTAGAGCGCGTGGTGCGCATCGAAGGCCGCGTGGAAAAAGTGAGCGATGCCGAAAGCGACGACTACTTCAACAGCCGCCCGCTTGATTCACGCATAGGCGCATGGGCCAGCCCACAAAGCCAAGTGATTGACGGGCGCGGCACCTTGGTGGCCAACGCCACCAAGTACGGCGCACAGTTTTTGCTGCAGCCACCTCGCCCGCCACACTGGGGTGGCTATCGCTTGGTGCCCGAACAGTGGGAGTTTTGGCAAGGGCGCAAAAGCCGCTTGCATGACCGCTTGCGTTATCGTCAATCGACCGAAGGCGCTTGGATACGCGAGAGATTGGCGCCTTAAAAGCTCACCTGCGCGCCCACTTTCAAGCTGCGTCCTGCCAAGGGGGGCGCATTGCTGCCCATGGTTTGCGTCAACACCGACGTGGATGAGTAGGCCCGCTTGTTGGTGATGTTGTCTAACTTTGCAAACAGCATCCAATGCGTGAGTCCGCTGTGGGCGTGGTAGTTCAAAGCCGCATTCCATAAGGTGTTGGCTGCTGTGGTGATGCCAAGACTCGCGCCGTTGTCTGGCACCCTGTTTTGTGCCGCGGCATGCATGAAGCCCAAACGAGCACCCCAGGCATTGCGCGACCACACCGCATCAGCACCGAGGCGCATAGGTGCGATGCGTGGCAAGGGCCTGTTGTGCGTCAAGTCTTGGGCATGCACCACATCGGCACGCAACTCAAAGTCCATCACGCCGTGCGCCGCGTTACCCGAAAGCACCGCGTCTTGCCCGCCCACCATGCGCACTTTGGCTGTGGATTCGATGCCATAGAAACGGGCACGCACGCCTTCAAAGTTGTAATCAGGAACACCGCTGTGGTCTGTACCTTTTGCCTGCAATGAGATGTAGTTTGAAAAATCCGATGTGAACCCAGTGATACCAAATTTATGGAGACCCTGTTTCCATTCGCCGCCTACATCGAGCTGCACAGCTTTTTCTAACCCAATATTGGGTTGTCCAATTTCGTACGTACCCGTAGCCGCATGTTCACCGTTCGCAAATAGCTCGTAATCTTTAGGCGCACGCTGGCTTGCACTGATGTTGGTCGTGAGTTGCCAACCATTTTGTGCATATCCATCACGTAAGTTACGCATAGCCCCCAAAGCCATGTTCAATGGTTTGAACTTTTTAGTTTGAGCGTCATTTAGACCAAAAGCCTCTGTTGAAACCACTTCAACCGTTTCTACACGTGCGCCAGCACTGAGCTGCCCCCAAGATGTGTTCAAGGCTTGATAGGTAAACACACTGGTGTTACGGGTTCGGCTAGGCGGCAAGAAGGTAGATGTTCCATTGTTTGCTTTGACTTGCAAGTCACTGCTTTCACGCTGCATGCCCACCGTGCCGTGCAGTTGCATGCCATTGCTCAAACGCAAAAGCTGTTGACGGCCCTCTAAGCGAAAGTCATTGCCTTGGTTGTCAAAACGTGTACCAGCTACGGCACCTTCGTACTCGGTGTGGGTGTAGTTGGTGTGGCCCAGCTGAAACTTCAGGTTTTCAAATGCGCCCACATCGCGCAACAGACCTTCCATCACCTGATGATGGCGCAACATGCCAATACTCACTGTGGGCTCTGCCACCGTGCCATACGTGCTGCGGTACTCGCTGGCCGACAGACCAAGGTAGCCACGGTCAAACAGCAAAGTGCCGCCCACCGCGCCACCTTGGCTGTTGCTTGCCGAGTTACACACGCGGCGGCCGTTGGGCACACCATCACAGATCATTTCTTTGGGCACACGCAGCTGTTGGGTGCTGCGGTCAAACGCATCCACATGCAAGGCCACTTGGTCGTTGCCGGCTTCCACCATGGCGCCCGTACTGCGTTCGTTGGCCGCACCTCCGGCACGCACTTCGGCTTTGCCCATCACGCCGCCTTGGGCATCAAACGCGCGTTCGCGAGCGATGCGGTTGTCAATCACATTCACCACGCCCCCCATGGCACCACCGCTGTACAGCAAGGCTGAGGGGCCGCGCAGCACTTCAACGCTTTCGGTGGTGAGCGGGTCAATCGGCACAGCATGATCTGAACTCAAACCCGACACATCCAGGTTGGCCCCGCTGTTTTGCAGGATGCGCACGCGGTCGCCTTCCATGCCTCGAATCACGGGGCGGCCCACATTGGGGCCAAATGAACTGTTGGCTATGCCAGGCATGTTGTCTAGCGTTTCGCCCAAGGTACTGCCTTGGCGCTGAGCCAGCGCAGCACCCGAGAGTTGCTGGGCAGGTTCTACGAGACTGCGCTGAGCGACCGGACGCGCAGTGATGGTGATTTCATCTAAATGCGACACCTCATCAGCTGCGGCTGTGTGCACAGACGCGAGGGCAAAGGTTGCACCTAAAAATGCATGGGAAGCAGCAGCCACTGTGCTGCGTTGAAAAACGTGTTTCATGGGTGATCTTCGGAGCTAAAGATACTCCGACCTATTTGCAAAGAAATGACAGCACTCAGCCCAAAGGCTCAAGCACACATAAGTCAGATCAATGCCAAACAGGTGGCCCTCGGGCCGCATAGAAACGCTCGACCAACGCAAAGCGCTGTTGCCACACAACCGCCACCCAAGGCATCGCCAACTGCAATGGCAGCGAAGCAAATGTGGGGGCATACAACAAGTCAGGACAGCTTTGGTCAAAGAGTTGGCACTCGGCCGAGTTGCTGTGTTCACCCCAAATAGCGGCCCACACAGCTGAGGTGCCCGAGGCCGCATGCACAGGCGCGCCTGTGCTCTGCTGGGCATGTGCCACGCGGTGTATCGCGCCTGCTGTTTGCAGCAACACCATCGCAGCCATCAACAACACCAGCGCGTAGCGCAAAGTGCGCCAACTCAGGGCAAGAGGCATGCAGCGTTGTGCGTCAGCCATGTCTCACCTTGTCGGCAAAGGTCTGCACAAACTTTTGCACCTTGGGTGCCACCACAAAGGCGCAATAGCCTTGGTGGGGGTTGTGCTGGAAATAGTCTTGGTGGTAGTCCTCGGCCGCGCAATAGTTATTCAAAGTTTGCAGCTCTGTCACCACACGGCCAGACAGTGCGGCATTGACCTCGTCCAACACTTGCTGAGCCACCGCACGGTCGACTTCGTCCGTCCAGTAAATACCGCTGCGATATTGGGTACCCGCATCATTGCCTTGGCGGTTTAAGGTCGTAGGGTCGTGGATGACAAAGAAAATTTCCAGCAGCTCACGCAGACTGATGACCTGCGCGTCGTACACCAAACGCACCACCTCGTTGTGGCCGGTATCGCCCTCGCACACTTGCGCATAGGTGGGGTTGCGGGTGTGGCCATTGCAGTAGCCGGACTCCACATCCAGCACACCCTTGACGCGCACAAACACCGCTTCGGTGCACCAAAAGCAGCCACCACCCAAGGTGATGATTTTGTTTTGGGTGATGGGCACGGCAAGGTTGGTCATAGGCCTTGATTCTATGATTGCGTGCGCCACAGCACAGATGCCCGCACCGCGGGCAGGCACACTGAAAACTCATGGACACACTGCTCGCCCTCAAACCTATTCTCACCACGCTGGTCTTGCCCGCGACAAGCGGCTTGCTAGTCATCTTGGCCTTGTTGGTTTGGGCGTGGCGACGCAGCGCACGTGCGCACGGTCATTTGCCGATGGCGCTCGCAGGTGTCACCACCTTGATGCTGTGGCTTTTAAGCTGTCAAGCCGTGGCCATTTGGCTATCGTTGCATCTGCTGCCTCAAGTCAGCCCCATTCACCCTGAAGACTTGAAGCATCTGCAGGTGCAAGCCATTGTGGTACTGGGCGGTGGTGTTGAAAACGAAGCGTTGGAATACAACGGCCCCACCTTGTCACCCGATGCCATGTCGCGCCTGCTCTATGGCGTGCACTTGTCTCGCAACACACAGTTGCCGATGGCCTACACGGGCGGTATCGGTTGGGCGGGGCAAAGTCGGCAAACCTCTGAAGCCGAAGTGGCCGCCTTGGCATTGACTCGCCTAGGCGCACCCGCGCTGCGCTGGCAAGAAAGCCAATCACGCGACACGCGCGAAAACGCGTTGCTCACTGCTTCTTTGCTGAAAAACGACGGCATCACACACATCGCCTTGGTCACCCATGCTTGGCACATGCCGCGCAGCGTACGCCAGTTTGAAGCGGCAGGCTTGCAAGTCACACCCGCGCCCATGGGCTATATCCGCAGTGACTTATCACCTTTGTTGCAATGGCTACCCAGCGGCAAAGGCCTGCGCGACACGGGGTGGGTCATTCGCGAATGCTTGGGTCTTTTGCTCACCTAAGTGCTTCAAAAGGATTAAGCTGGTACATTACTAACCCATCAGTCATTAATAGCTTATGACCACCGACACCCTCATCCACCCCGCAGATCAGGCGCCCAAACGCGAGCGCCGCAAAGAAGCGCGTCCAGGCGAATTGCTGGATGCGGCGCTGGATTTGTTTGTTGAAAAAGGTTTTTCGGCCACCCGAGTAGAAGAAGTCGCGGTGCGTGCAGGCGTGTCCAAAGGCACGCTGTTTTTGTATTTCCAAAGCAAAGAAGATTTGTTCAAAGCGGTGGTGCGCGAAAACATTGCCAACAAATTTCCAACATGGCAAGAAGAGTTCCACACGTTTGCAGGCTCAAGCTCAGACATGCTGCGCTACGCACTTGTGTCGTGGTGGAAGCGCATTGGTCAAACACGTGCCAGCGGCATCACCAAACTGGTGATGAGCGAGGCACAGAACTTCCCCGAGATTGCGGCCTTCTACCAAGAAGAAGTCATCAAGCCGGGTAACGCCATGATTCACAGCATCTTGGAGCGCGGCGTGCAAAGTGGCGAGTTTCGTGACATGGATCTTGCACAAGCGGTCCACATCATCGTGGCCCCCATGATTTTTCTCATGATGTGGAAACACTCCATGGGCGCCTGCGCAGCATCGGCCAAGATCGTGGACCCCGAGCAATTCATTCACATGCAAGTCGATGTGCTGCTGCACGGCATGACCGCAAAGTAAAGCAAATGAAAAACATCAAACCCCGTTGGATCGTCATTGGCGTCATCGTGCTGGCCCTCGTCGCGGGCGTGTTCCGTGCCTTGAGCAACAAACGTGCACAACAAAACGCAGCGTCAGCACCCGCAAACGTCATCACACAGGTGGAGTTGGCAGGCACAGACGTGACGAAAGCCGAGTTGCGCAACATCACCGAAGGTTTGGCCATCTCAGGCACCGTCAAAGCGGTGAACTACGCCGTCATCAAGGCCCGCGTAGCAGGTGAACTCAAAGAAGTTGTCGCACGTGAAGGCGACGCGGTGAAGACCGGTGATGTGCTCGCCCGCATCGATCCCACCGAGTACCAACGTCGTTGGCAACAAGCAGCCGAAACCGCCAGCGCCGCCAAATCACAAATGGAAATCGCACAGCGCGCGTGGGACAGTAACAAAGCTTTGATCGACCAAGGTTTCATCTCCAAAGCAGCGATGGACAACTCGGTCGCGTCTTACCAAGGCGCAGTTGCCAGCCACAAAGCCGCCATCGCTGGTGCCGACGTGGCCCGCAAAGCCTTGGACGACGCCACTTTGCGCGCGCCCTTCGCTGGCATCGTATCAAGCCGTGCGGCGCAAGTGGGCGAACGTGTGGCGATTGACGCCAAGATCATGGAGTTGGTGGACTTGAGCCAACTCGAAGTGGAAGTGCCGTTGAGCCCCAGCGAATCCATGGATGTGCGTGTGGGACAAGTTGCGTCGCTGCAAGTGGAAGACCGCAAAGAAACCCTAGGCGCTAAGGTCAAACGCATCAGCCCCAGCGCTCAAACCGGCAGCCGCAGCGTGTTGATTTATTTGACACTCGACAAAGCCGAGGGTTTGCGCCACGGTTTGTTTGCCAAAGGCATTTTGGGCATGGGCAAGAGCCAAGTGTTGGCCGTGCCCTTGTCTGCTGTGCGCACCGACCGCGCACAACCTTATGTGCAAGTGGTGGAACAAGTGGGCGACCAACTTCAAGTGGCTCACAAAACCGTCACGCTGGGTGTACGCGGCATGGACTTGGCCCAGCCCGAATCTGAAACCATGGTGGGCGTGACCGGTTTGGCTGAAGGCAGCACCGTGCTCAAAAGCAATGTGGGCGCGCTGCGCGAGGGCATGGTGGTGAAGTACACCGCCAAAGCCTCCAACGCTGCAAGCTCTGCGGCCAGCTCAGCCAATTAAGGCGACACACCTAGCATGTGGTTCACCAAAGTCAGTTTAAAAAATCCGGTCTTCGCGACCATGGTGATGCTCGCCTTTGTGGTATTGGGCTTGTTCTCGTACCAGCGCTTGAAGATTGACCAGTTCCCCAACATCGACTTCCCCGTCGTGGTGATCACCACCGAATATCCAGGTGCCTCGCCTGAGATTGTGGAGAGCGAAGTCAGCAAGAAGATTGAAGAAGGCGTCAACTCGATTGCGGGCATCAGTACCCTCACCTCACGCAGCTACGAAGGCATGTCGGTGGTGGTGATTGAGTTTCAGCTCTATGTCGATGGCCGCAAAGGCGCTGATGATGTGCGCGAAAAAGTGGCAGCGATTCGCCCCACCCTGCGCGACGATGTGAAAGAACCCAAGGTCTTGCGCTTTGACCCCTCAAGCCGCGCCATTTGGTCGCTGGCCGTGGTGCCTGAAACACCGCAAGGCGGCAAAGCACTCTCGGCTGTGGAGATGACCAACTGGGCCGACCAAGTGTTGAAGAAACGCCTTGAGAACGTCCGTGGTGTGGGCTCGGTGTCGTTGGTGGGTGGCACCAAACGCGAAATCAATTTATATTTGAACCCGCAAGCCATGGAGTCACTCGGCATCAGCGCCGACCAAGTAGTGAACGCGGTCAAAACTGAAACCCAAGACTTGCCCGTGGGCAGCTTGCGCTCACTGCAACAAGACCGCGTGATTCAAATTCAAGGCCGCATGTTGCGCCCTGAAGACTTTGGCCAAATCATCGTAGCGCGTAAGAACACCACGCCGATTCGCCTCAACCAAGTGGCCACCGTGAATGACGGCGCGCAAGAGGTCGAGAGCTTGGCGCTGTACAACGGTCAACGCACTTTGTTGATGACGGTGCAAAAAGCACAAGACGAAAACACCATCGACGTCATTGATGGCCTCAACAAAACTGTGGCCGAGATGAAGACGCAATTACCCGCAGGCGTGCGCCTAGAGCAAGTGCAAGACGGCTCGCGCCCCATTCGCGTGGGCGTGGCCAACGTGCGCCAAACCCTCATTGAAGGCGCGCTGCTGACGGTGCTGATCGTGTTCTTGTTTTTGAACTCGTGGCGCTCCACCGTTATCACGGGCCTCACATTGCCGATTGCCATCATCGGCACATTTTTGTTCATGTACATGTTTGGCTTCACCATCAACATGATCACGCTCATGGCTTTGTCGCTGTGCGTGGGTTTGTTGATTGACGACGCCATCGTGGTACGCGAAAACATCGTGCGCCATGTGCAAATGGGCAAAGCGCCTTACCAAGCGGCAATGGACGGTACGCAGGAGATTGGCTTGGCTGTGCTCGCCACCACGCTGTCTATCGTGGCGGTGTTTTTGCCCATTGGATTCATGGGTGGCATCATCGGCAAGTTCTTCCACGAATTCGGCATCACCATCGTCGCAGCTGTGATGATTTCGATGTTCGTCAGCTTCACGCTCGATCCCATGTTGTCGTCCGTCTGGCACGACCCCACCATTCATGCACATGGCGAGCACGGCCACTCGAATGCGTTTTACGACCGCACCATCGGCCCCATCACCACTTGGTTTGAGACCACCACCGACAAGTTGGTGGCCTTGTACCAACGCATTTTGAAATGGGCGTTGGTGCACAAGCGCGCCACCGTCGCCCTCGCCATTGGTACTTTTGTGCTGAGTATTTTCATGGTTCCGTTGCTCGGCACCGAGTTTGTGCCTAAGGCAGACTTCTCCGAAACTACGGTCAACTTCTACACACCCGTGGGCTCGTCACTCGAAGTGACCGAAGCCAAAGCCCAGCAGGTAGAAGCCATCATTCGCGAGTTCCCCGAGGTGCGCTACACCCTGTCGACCATCAACACAGGTGCCGCGAACGGGAAAATTTACGCCAGCATTTACATCCGCTTGGTAGACCGCAAAGACCGCAAACGCAATGTGGACCAAATGTCGGCCACCCTGCGCGAACGCCTGCGCCAAGTGCCGGGCATTACCGTCACACACGCAGGCTTGCTTGATGCGGTGGGCGGCAACAAACAGGTGGAGTTCTCGCTGCAAGGCAGTGACTTGCGTGAGCTTGAGCGCTTGACCACCGAGGCGATGGACAAAATTCGCAACATCCCCGGCTTGGTCGATTTGGATTCCAGCGTGAAGCCCAACAAGCCCACCATCGAAGTGAAGGTGCAGCGCGAAGCAGCGAACGACCTTGGCCTCTCGCTGGGCAGCGTGGCCAACCAACTGCGCATTTTGGTGGCGGGCACCACGGTCACCAACTGGCGCGCCGCTGATGACCAAACCTATGACGTGAACGTGCGCTTGGCCCCCAACGCGCGCAACGCCATGCAAGACCTAGAGCGTCTACCCTTCACCCTCGGCACCAACACTGACGGCAGCCCACGCGTGGCCCGCTTGAACCAAGTGGCCAAAGTGGAGGAAGGCACAGGCCCCAACCAAATCAACCGCCGCGACCTGATGCGCGAAGTGGCCATCAACGCCAACGTGTACAACCGCTCAGCGGGCGAGGTGTCCGCCGACATCCGCAAAGTCATGGACAGCATCCAAATGCCACCCGGCTACCGCTACCAGTTCAGCGGTTCCACCAAAAACATGGCGGAATCATTTGGCTACGCCATCTCAGCCTTGGTCTTGGCCATCGTCTTCATTTACATGATTTTGGCCAGCCAGTTCAAAAGCTTCTTGCAACCCATGGCCTTGATGACGGCCCTGCCCCTCACCCTGATTGGGGTGGTGCTGGCCTTGCTGTTGTTTGGCTCCAGCTTGTCGATGTTCTCGGTCATTGGCGTCATCATGCTCATGGGCTTGGTCACCAAAAACGCGATTTTGTTGGTCGACTTTGCCATTCGCTCTCGCGAGCCCCAAGAACAGCCAGATGGCTCCATCAAGCCGGGCCTGAGCCGCCACGATGCCCTACTGCTGGCGGCTGAAGTGCGTTTGCGCCCCATTTTGATGACCACCTTAGCCATGGTGTTTGGCATGGTGCCCTTGGCATTCGCCCTGTCTGAGGGCTCTGAACAGCGCGCCCCCATGGGTCAAGCCGTGATTGGCGGAGTGATCACATCATCCCTGTTGACTTTAGTGGTCGTGCCTGTGGTGTACTGCTATTTGGACGATTTGGCCGAATGGATGAAACGCAAATGGTCGTCAGGCTCTGACAGCCCCGCCCGTTAAAATTTTGCCCAGTTTTAACTGAATGATTTCGGAGTTTTGAGATGAATACCCAACAAGCCCGCTTCAACATGGTCGAACAACAAATCCGCCCTTGGCAGGTGCTCGATCCCCAAGTGCTGACCGTGTTGTCCAACGTGCCACGCGAATTGTTTGTGCCACCGGCTTACCAAGCCATGGCTTACACCGACACCGACATCCCTTTGGGTCACGGCGAATTCATGGCGCCTCCCCGCGTGGCTGCGCGTTTGATGCACGACCTGCACCTGACTGGCACTGAGAAAATTTTAGAAATCGGCACAGGCAGTGGTTACCTGACGGCCTTGTTGGCAGGTCGCGCCCAACGCGTGGTGAGCTTGGAAATCAACCCCGAGCTGGCCAGCAATGCCCGTAACAACCTGCAACGCGCTGGCATCACCAACGTGGATGTGCGCGTGGCTGACGGCAGCACCGGAGCCTCGGGTGATGCCCCGTTCGACGCCATCGTGCTCGGTGGCTCTGTGGCAGAAGTGCCGCAAGCCTTGCTGCAACAACTCAAGGTCGGTGGTCACTTGTTGGCCATCGTGGGCCAAGACCATGTCATGGTCGCCACCCTCTACACACGCACCGCTGACGCCGCATGGAGCAGCAAAGCCTTGTGGGACCACACGGCCCCACGTTTACAAGGCTTTACAGAGCCCGCACGCTTCAAGTTCTAAAAGCGCGGCATGATTGACCAAGTCCAACCCGCTCAGTTGCAAGACTGGATCTCATCACAAGCACTCAACGGCTCGACTGTGGTGCTGGATGTGCGTGAAACATGGGAAATCCAAACCGCTTGCGTGACCGCGCAGGGCTTCGATTTGGTCAAGATTCCCATGCACCTCATCCCGCCACGCTTGGCCGAGCTGAACCGAGACCAACCGATTGCGGTGTTGTGTCACCACGGTGGTCGCAGCATGCAAGTGGCGGCGTTTTTGGTGCAACAAGGCTTCAGCCATGTGGCCAACATCGCAGGAGGCATCAACGCTTGGTCATCGCAAGTGGACACCTCTGTGCCTACCTATTGATTTTTGAAAGAACCGAATGTCGCTCTCTCGCACCCTGTTTCGCACCCTGCCCCTGACCACTGCGGTGGCATTGGCTTTTGCCTCTAGCGCACAAGCCCAAAGTTTGGTGGAGATGTTTGATGCAGCGCGAGACTACGACGCCGGCTTTATTTCGGCCAAGGCGCAGTTTGAAGCGAACTTAGCCAAGGCCAATCAAACTTTGGGCGGCATCTTGCCTAACATTGCGTTGTCGGCAAGTGCGACGCGGACTTACTTTGAAGGTCGCAATGACAACGGCGCGGCTTGGCCGATCTCACCTAATCCACGTATCTATGGCACTGGTGCGGGTGCCGTCACATTGACGCAACCACTTTATCGCCCAGCCGCATGGGCGGCTTACCGTCAAGGCGGTCATTTGTTGCAACAAGCTGCTGCGCAATTCGAAGCCGCTGAACAGGACCTACTGGTACGCGTGACACAAGCCTACTTTGATGTACTCACCAGCGAAGACAGCTTGGCCTTAGTGAAAGCACAAAAGCAAGCCGTTGGCGAGCAACTGGCTTCAGCCCAACGCAACTTTGAAGTGGGTACAGCAACGATCACAGGCGTACGAGATGCACAGGCACGCTTTGACTTGGCGAACGCACAAGAGATTGCAGGTGAGAACGATTTACGCATCAAACGCCTCGCCCTTGATTTGGCTGTGGGTTTGAGCAACGCCACACCTAAACGCTTAGCTAACAACACCAAGCTCATCACGCCACCGTCTGAAGATGTCAACACATGGGTGACTCAATCGGAAACAACCAGTCCAGCGGTGCGTCAAGCTCAGCTGGGTTTAGACATTGCATCGCAAGAAGTGAACAAGGCCACAGCGGGTCATAAGCCTACACTGGATGCGCAAATTTCTTACTCTGGTGTTCGCAACGTAGACGGTAGTGCAACCAGCCCGTCTGGGTCGCACATCTTTAACCCATCTGCTGCAGTCGTTCTGAATGTCCCGATCTTCGCTGGCTTCAGCACCATGTACAAAGTCAAAGAAGCTGTCGCTTTAGAAAACAAAGCTCGCTCAGACTACGAAAACGCACGCCGTGCCACAGCGCAAGCAACGCGTACGGCCTACTTTGGTTTAATGGCAGGCCTGAGCCAAGTCAAAGCTTATGAAGCCGCTGAAGCCTCTAGCCAAAGCGCCTTGGATGCCAACAAACTGGGTTACTCGGTCGGTGTGAACATCAATATCGATGTGTTGAACTCGCAAAGTCAGCTATACCAAACCAAGCGTGATTTGGCCAAGGCTCGTTACGACGTGTTGGTGACTAACTTGAAACTGCGTCAAGCTGCTGGCACGTTGACACCTGCAGACTTGCAGCCGATCAACGACTTGCTCGCGCCTTAATTCGTTTTCAAGTAAGGCAACAGCACCTGCGCAGTACGCTGAGCGGCGCCTCGGTGGGCTTGTGAAAACGTCATGCACGCTTGCACGTGTGCATTTTCATCAAGGGCAAACCTCACCATTTGCAAAGCCGTGGTGACGGCTTGCGCCATGTTCGCTACTCGCAAAGCAGCCCCCGCCTCTTCGGCCAACTGCGCCGCTTCAGCAAAGTTAAACGTGTTCGGCCCCATGATGACAGGGCAGGCACACGCAGTGGACTCAATCAAGTTTTGTCCGCCCAAGGGCGCAAAGCTGCCACCCAGCAAAGCCGCATCGGATAAACCGTAATACAAAGCCATTTCACCCAAGGAGTCACCTAGCCAAATGGTGTTGCCATCGTTTTGTGGGTCGGCGTCTGGCCCATCTGCCCATTGACTGCGGCATGACACGTTCCAGCCTCGCTCGGTGATCAAAGCCGCTACCTCGTCAAAGCGCTGCGGATGACGGGGCACGACCAACCAATGCACGGCATGGATGTGGTCTTGGTGGTCTAGCGGTACATCTTTCAACGCTTGCAAAGCGTCCAACCACATGAGCTCTTCGCCTTCGCGTGAGCTGGTGAAGAGCACCACGGGGCGTTTGAGCTTTTGCTTCCACGTCTTCGCCAATGCCAGTTGTGCAACATCGGGCTTGGCATCGAATTTCAAGTTACCCAGCACCGCATCCACCTTGGCACCCAAGGTTTGCAAGCGCTCGGCATCGGCTTGTGTTTGCGCCAGCACAGCCGACAAACCTTGGTAAGCAGGGCGTGATAGCCAAGCTAAGCGCTGCGCTTGGTGCATGCTTTTTTCGCTCATGCGTGCATTCACCAGCACCAGTGGCACCTTGGCCTTGTTGCACTGCGCGACCCAGTTAGGCCACAGCTCAGTTTCTAAGATGATGCCCACACACGGTTTGAACTGTGTCAAAAAACGTTGCACCGCGGCAGGCGTATCCCACGGTTGCCACACTTGCACATCAACGTCTTGCAGCAAGCTCACGCCTTGCGCACGTCCTGTGGCCGTGCCGTGGGTAAGCAAGATGCGAATGCTAGGCTGCGCGGCGCGCAAGGCTTGCAGCAATACGGCTGCGGCGCGTGTTTCGCCTAAGGACACAGCATGCACCCACACATAGCCCCCCTCAGTGGCGGGTTGTGTGTAATGACCAAAGCGTTCTTCAATCGCTTGCAAATAACCCGCTTCTTCACGGCCACGGCGTTGCAACTTGCGACGCAACAACGGTTGCAAGGCCCACATGGCCGCGCTGTAAATTGACAGCATCACGGTGCGGAACCCTCGGTGTGTAAGCACGCTTGCCACGCATCCCACACGGCATCGACGCTGGGCGTGGGGCAATCGACCACACTGCGTTGACGTGTTAAACCTTCGGGGCCTGTACGCCATGCGGTGTCGAAGTTGTAAATCTGAACATGGGGCAAATCGAGTGCCACAGCGATGTGGCTCAAACCGCTGTCCACGCCAATCACACCGGTGCATTGCACCATCTCGGTGGTGAGTTGGTCCAGCGACAAGCGAGGCCACACCACCGCACCGGGCAACATCTCGGCCATGGCTATGCTGCGCAGGCGTTCTGCTTCGTTGCCGTGAGGCAAGGCCACATCGAAGCCTTGTTGTTTCAAACGCGTACCGATGTCAAACCAATGCGACAAAGGCCACTCTTTGTCAGCACGAGAAGTGCCATGCACCAACGCCACCAGAGGTTTGCGCTGCGTTGCTGCTTGGCCCAAGCCATAGTTCACATGCGTGGTCACTTCATAGCCCAAGGCTTTGGCGCACAGCACGCGACCACGTTCCACCGCGTGGATGTGCGGCGTGATGGGCACAGCCACATCGGCCACCCAGCGCGTTGGGCGTTCGTAGCCCGAACCATCGGTGCGATTGGCCAAGGCATAGCGCTGGCCACCTTTCGCTTTGCGTGCCAGCCATGCCACTAAGGCCGACTTGGTCAAGCCCTGTAAATCGAAGATGACGTCATACGCCTCTTGCTGCAAATCAATTTTGAAGGCTTGCCACTCAGTACGAGTTTGCGCACGGGTGTCTGCTTTGAAAAACGCTTTGCGCCAGCGGCGCAAATCACACGGAATCACACGATGCACCGCCGCGCAACGCGCAGCCAAAGGCGCAAAGCCACGCTCCACCACCCAATCAATTTGGGCATTGGGAAACACGGCTTGAATGTCTATCACCGCAGGCATGGCATGCACCACATCGCCCAGTGACGAGAGCTTGACGATGAGCACCTTCAACGGTGCTTGTCTATCACGCAACACTGGCACGCTCAATGCGCGGCCTCTTGAAACTTTGCATCGGGCTTGACGCGATGCAACAGCGCCAGCATGTCGCGCTCAATGCGGTCCAACGCAGCTTGGGTTTGACCTTCAAAGCGCAGCACCAACACGGGCGTGGTGTTGGAGGCGCGAATCAAGCCAAAGCCATCGACCCAGTCAATGCGTAGGCCATCAATCACACAAGCCTCGGGTTTGAACTCAAGCGAAGGCAACTCACCCGACGACACCAGTTGTTGCAACTCCGCGCTCAAACGGTGTGGCTCACCCTCGGCGCAGCCCACATTCAATTCAGGGGTGGAGAAGCTGGTGGGCAAAGCGTTGAGCACGGCATTAGCGTCGGGGCTTCGGCTGACAATTTCGAGCAAGCGGCAACCGGCATACGTACCATCGTCAAAACCAAACCAACGCTCTTTGAAGAAGATGTGGCCGCTCATCTCGCCACCCAAAGGCGAATCGACTTCTTTCATCTTCGCTTTGATGAGGGAGTGGCCTGTTTTGAACATCAAGGCTTGACCGCCAGCTGCGCGAATGGCGGGGGCCAAACGCTGAGAGCACTTCACGTCAAACACAATTGCCCCCCCCGGCACGCGTGACAATACATCCTGTGCAAACAAGGTCATTTGACGGTCAGGGTAAATGGTTTCACCGTCTCTGGTGACGATGCCCAAACGGTCGCCATCGCCGTCAAAGGCCAAGCCCAATTCAGCGCCTGTGGTTTTGAGAGCTGCGATGACGTCTTTCAAGTTTTCGGGCTTGCTGGGGTCTGGGTGGTGGTTGGGAAAATTGCCATCCACTTCGCTGAACAACTCAACCACGTCGCAGCCCAAGGCGCGGAAGATGCTGGGCGCTGTGGCACCAGCAATGCCGTTACCACAATCGACCACCACCTTCATGGGGCGGCTCAGGCGCACATCGCCCACGATGCGGGCCACGTAATCGGCGGTCACATCGACTTGCTTCACGCGGCCACCCGCTTTGAGCGTCCAACTCTCAGTCTCCATGATGTGGCGCAGGCCTTGAATTTCATCACCATAAATGGCGCGGCCACCCAAAACCATTTTGAAACCGTTGTAATCCTTGGGGTTGTGACTGCCCGTGACTTGAATGCCGCTCTTGCACAACGTGCTGGCCGCGAAGTAGAGCATGGGGGTGGTGACAGCGCCAACATCAATCACCTGTAGACCTGCAGCCACCAAACCACGAATCAAAGCTTCGACCAGTGACGGGCCACTCAGACGGCCATCGCGGCCTACCGCCACGGTGGTTTCGCCGCTGGCTGCTGCTTGTGTGCCAAAGGCACGGCCCAAGGCTTCGGCCACGTCGACATTGAGGGTGGAGGGAACGACACCGCGGATGTCGTAGGCTTTGAAGATGGAGGCATTCACTTGCATAGTGATGAGATTGTAGAGAGCCAAGTCACCGCTTTTGCAAGCCCATTATGATGGGCCAAACATCGCCTCAAAGATCATTTCACCGTGTTCGTCAAGCCAACGCCCCTCATTTACAAAAGCCACACCACCTCGCCACTCGGTGATGTGCTGCTGGCAGCCACCCCACAAGGTTTGGCAGGCGTGTGGTTTGTACATCGGCAAGAGCATTTGCCCGACAGCAGCCAGTGGGTCACCAACAACGCACACCCCACTTTGATGGCTGCGGCCACACAACTGCGTGAGTACTTTGACGGCCAGCGCCAAACTTTTGAAATTCAGCTGCAACCGGCTTGGGGCACAGCGTTTCAGCGCGCCGTGTGGCAGGCCTTGCAACGCATTCCCTACGGCCACACCAGCACCTATGGCGACCTCGCGCGCGACATTGACAACCCCAAGGCTGTACGTGCCGTGGGTGCTGCGATTGGCCAGAACCCACACAGCATCATCGTGCCCTGCCACCGGGTGTTGGGCGCCAACGGTTCGCTCACGGGCTTCGCTGGTGGCTTAGACCGTAAAAAACATTTGCTAGCACTTGAGGCCACCCACGCATGATTGAACGGCATTTGCATTGGCGCGAATGGGTGCCTGAGTTTGTGCTGCTGGCACTGCTGTGGGGCTCGTCGTTTTTATTCATGCGCGAGGGCGCATATGCGTTTGGCCCCTTCCCCACGGCTTGGGTACGCATCACCTTGGCGGCGGTCATCCTCACCCCCGTCTTGATGTGGCGACGCGAGGTCACCGTACTGCAGCAGCACTGGCGCCCTGCTTTGTCATCAGGCTTGCTCAATTCGGGGATTCCGTTCGCCTGCTATGCCTATGCGCTGATGCACATCAACACAGGTCTCACGTCTATCTTGAACGCCACCACGCCACTCTTTGGCGCGCTCATCGCTTGGGTTTGGTTAGGCGACAAGCTCAATGCCACGCGCGCATTGGGTTTGGCACTGGGCTTCACAGGCGTGGTGATGCTGGCCAGCGATGTGCCGGGCGGTATTTCATTCAAAGCAGGTGGCTCGGGACTGGCGGTAGTGGCTTGCTTGATCGCCACGTTTTGCTACGGCCTTGCTGGCAGCTTCACCAAACGTTATTTACAAAATGTGCCATCGCTGGTGACCACCACCGGCAGTTTGTGGGGGGCGAGTCTGGGACTAGCCATTCCGGCCTTGCTCACGTGGCCCAGCGACATGCCATCGCTACATGCTTGGGGCGCACTTGGCATTGCAGGTCTGCTATGCACCGCCTTGGCCTATGTGCTGTATTTCCGTTTGATGACACGCACTGGCCCGGCGCGTGCCATGACCGTTACTTACCTGATCCCAGTATTTGCCAATGTGTTTGGCATGCTATTCCTCGATGAAGTGGTCACTCATTGGATGATGGGCAGCGCCCTGGTCATTGTGTTAGGCACGGCACTCGCCTCAGGACTGGTGGGCGCAAAACCCAAACACACCTAGCCAGCAACTGCTGACTTCTTGCATACAGAAAACCCTGCTCAGAACAGAGCTACATGGGAGGCGTCTCACATATAAGCGTACGCGAAATTAAAATTCGGCACATGCGCACCCCACACGCCAACACCCCGCTGGTCACCGATGAAGAGCTCAATGCGCTCATGGGTGACGATGTGCCTGGGCAGGCCAATGTGGACAAGGGGTTCAAGTACAGAAACTTATTTCTGCTCGCCGTGGTCATTTCTCAAGTCGTCAAGCTTTTGTTTTTCTCGCACCTGGCGATTGGCAACTTTGAATTGGGCATGCTCGATGTCGAGGCGTTTGAGCACTACCTAGTTTTTCGCGCTTGCTTTGTCACGCTCATAGCGGCGTTTTACCTCTTTAGCTATTTGAAAGACTGGTATTTCGACAAGGTGTCTGTGCTTTATGTTGGCATCGCCACCACCGCCTTGGTCATGGACTATTTCAACGCCTATGTCTATTTAAGCGAAAATCCTTTGCAATGGATGACAGGCTTGATAGTCCTGCGGTTCATGGCGGTGTTTTGCTTGCTGATGAACGCCTTGCGCGCTGCACGCGCACCTGCTATGCCACGGCGTTTGTGGTCATAACTTTGTATAAAAAGAAAAAAGCCTAAGTAGCGAACTACTTAGGCTTTTTATTTGGCGGAGTGGACGCCCTATGAGGGATGAATCTGAGAACGTTTGGCACTTCGGCCTGAGTCTCTCGGATACTCTCAAAGGTCTCTCCGTATCAAGCTTTCAAGGCTTCTGACAACTTCCCCTCGGGA
>JACCDX011622463.1_pt1 | contig 39168 bp, 45 predicted proteins | sample 7449681 | NCBI WGS metagenome assembly JACCDX01 (sample SAMN15323450, study PRJNA562643) | freshwater metagenome | isolation source: river surface water | place: USA:Blue River Watershed | collected 2017-08-18
GGAATGAACATAGTTCTATGTGGGTTCGAGTCCCACCACTTAGACAAATACGGATGTGAGGTCAAACGGTTAAGATGTCTGCCTGTGACGCAGTTCGGAGCGGGTTCAACTCCCGTCACGTCCGCTAAATTTGGTCCTGTGGTTGAATGGTTACAATACCACCCTGTCACGGTGCGAGGTGCGGGTTCGACTCCCGTCAGGACCGCAAATATTTCGAGAAGTAGATCAGTTGGTAGATCGGGTGGTTTGGGACCATCAGGCCGCAGGTTCGAGTCCTGTCTTCTCGACGAAATTTTTGGGGATGTAGCTCAGTGGTAGAGAAAACTATCTCTTTTGAAACTTTACCTCGTAAGAGTGTTGATTGAAAGAGTTACTTCGTATATTTTGCATTATAAGGTCGTGGGTTCGAATCCCACCATCCCCGCAAATATTGAGAAGTCGTCTAATGGCAGGATACCTGACTTTGAATCAGGAAGATGTAGGTTCGACCCCTACCTTCTCAACAAAAATTAAGAGTAGTTATGTTTGGTTGGAGAAAAGAAATAACAAATTTAGAATGTGATATAATCGCACTTGAGGGATATTTAAAAGGACTAAATTATCGTCTTAACTCACTCATTAAATTAAGTAATAGTCCTGATTACAGAGGTGACTTGACAGATGAAATTAAAAGAGTTAGATTGGAAATAGAAGAAAATGAAATTAAATTAAAAGAATTAAGACTCAGATTGAATCCACCTTCCATCAGATAAAAACTCAAAACTTCCAACATATTCAAATCTATCACCCCATTCCGTTGGTGATATTAGTGATAGAAACTCTTCACCACTTTCTTTTATGTAAAGGTGATATGATTTACCAGGTATTGGCTCAAAATTATGTTTGGCTAAATAAAGTCTTTCATTAGTATTTATCTCTTCAATTAATTTATTATATTCAGATTGTAATTCAGAAAATTTAGAACTAAAATGGTGTTTAAGTTTAGAAGTTTTTTCTATCTTAAACAACTGTATATCATCAGGAGAAAACTTTTGAGATCCAATTTCTGTTGGATATTCTTTAGTTCTTCTATCTGGAACAAAACTATCTGGAACCTTTTTCATATACTTTTATATAAAATAGATTAAGATTGTTTTATATATAGTTAGATGAAGACGTGTGTTTATAAAGTTCAATTCAATAAAAATTCTTTCGATTTAAATGATGATTATGATAGATTATCAGAGCATGAGAAGGAAAGAATTTCAGATTTAGATGCTGAAACCTTTTTTGATTATGAAGAAGAAGGTAACTATACATGTTTTGTGGTTACAACACCTGTTGAAATGAAAAAGTATATTTCTATACTTACCTCGAATTTAATTATTTGTGAATGTAATGATATCTCATTAGATGTTTTAAAATTTAATATTAATTTAGAAGAAGAACTCAAAGACCAAATATCTACAATCAATTCAATTAAATATAGTTTTTTTATAGATGATATTTATGATTGGATAAAAAGTAATTTAGATATGGATATGGTTCTAGATAGAATATCTGAAGTTGGAATAGAATCATTATCTAAGGTTGAAAAGGATTTTCTTAAAAACTTTCACTGAAATTTGTAATTTATCTAACTTTTATCTATCTTTGTTCATAAAATAATATTATGCAAAAATTTAAACTTAAAACTGTTAAATACTTTGGTCAAATGATGGCTGATTTCATCATTAAGAGAATTGAAGATGCGTCCACTCAGGATGAACTTGATTTCTGGTTTAATTTAGGAGCCAAGTTGAATGCCTATTTTGTGGTTTACTATGACCTTTATTTAGATTAATATGAAAAAATTATTTTTAGACGATATAAGAATGCCTCAAGATGCCAAAAATCTTGTACCGGTTCAATTTAATAAATTGTTCTTGGATGAAGATTGGAGTATAGTTAGAGATTACAAAGAGTTTGTAAAATGGATTTCATTTCATGGTGTTCCAGACTTAATTAGTTTTGACCATGATTTAGCAGACATTCATTACGAAGTTGATTTTAAAGATTGGGAATTTACTGCAGACCAACTTGGAGTTGAAGAAACAGGTCTTGATTGCGCAAAATGGTTAGTTGACTATTGTTTAGATAATGGTCTAACACTACCACAATATATTGTTCATTCTGCAAATCCAGCTGGTAGAAAAAATATCCAGGGATATTTAGATAACGCTACTAAACACTTATTTTAATATGGTTAGTTTTATTGAAAAACATTTAATAACATCAATCACGAATCAAATAAAAGAAAAACAAAAAATACTTAAATTTAATGGATTTCTTTACTTTGATGAAACAATTTCTGATGGTAAAAAAGAAATTAATCGAGTTAATGAAAGTAATCCTTATCCCAAAGAAGAAGTATTGCCATTAAGTTGGTATTTTATTAGACCTTCTTCTTTGGCTAAGATTTATATGAAACTCAAATTCAATCAATTTTACATCTATAAAGAAATAGATGGTAAAAGTCATAAAATGAGAATTAAAAATAGATCGTGATTTTAGAAAAAGACTTTTCTGGGGCTGTTAAACTTAGTTACGATGTTGAACACCACTGTGATGAATACGGATGTAACGAAGAAGGTATTTGTAGATGCTCAGTAATTTCTAATGCACAAGTCACTAAAGTAAGGTTTTCAGATATAAATCAAGAGATATTTGATGAGTATCGTGATAATTCTTTGCTTACTCGAAGAAATACTAAATTAAACTCCCTTTTATATAATATCACTTATAATACAGATTGGTATACTGTTAACCGAATACTAGTTGCTAATAAACTTTATCTACCTGAAGTCTGGGATGTTGATGTCTTTGATGGATATTATGGTCAAGAAATAGGTGAGGTCACAATAAATACTGAGATTGCTAAAAAGATTGATTCTGAAATTACTAAAGCTCTCGAAATTCTAGACTTACAAAAAAGAATTGAATATCTTTTAACAATTGAGTATGGTGGTGTTTTACCTGAGCTAAAAAATTGTAAATGGGATGAAATCGAAGTAGAAAGAGATAAACTTTATTTTGGTAATTCAAGACACAGAGATAATGTTTTATCTAAAGAACTTGACCACTATTCAGATAACTTTTATAAAGGAATTCGTGGTATTGTAGTCAATAAGTTTGGGGGATATCAAGTTATAGATGGTTATCATAGATGTCTTGCCTCAAAATCTTCAACAGTCAAAGTTTTAAGAGCTTCTAAATATTAAAGATTGTGCCATTCTTCTGAGTCTAATTCCTCATGTCTTAACATAAGTTTATCTTTTAGACTTGATACTTTTCTTCGGTATTCATATTCATCATCTTCATCAAATACCATTCTTTTTTGACCTTTATCATCTAATATATTAGTAAGTTGTTCGATTTTGATATTAAGTTTATTTAGTACATCTTCTAATAATTCATCAATATCTTCATTATATTGTATAATATCAATTACTCTTGATTCATTCATATCAATTTCATAGTCTAAAGCAATAGCATCTTCTTCTAATAAATATTCAACACCGTGTATATCTGGTGAATCTGAAGATTTTGCTTCACCTACTTTGTATATTGTTCTTTCTAGAATATCCGGAATCCACTCGTCTTTATAGTTTTTAGTCAATATATCTTTACTGATGTGGTCATAATCATCCCAGTCATTATACTTATCACTAAGTTTTTCGTACCAAAGCATTTTACTAATTGCTTCTGTACCTATTATTTTGACTATATCTCTATCTCTATAATAAGAGTATTGAGCATCAAAAGAATCAACGTCACCATCGCTGTGAATTTCTGTAACAGTTTTTACTGACTTTTCATCCCAAATCCAGTTTCCATAAATATCTGAATAAACAGCATCATCAACGTGTACATATTCATCTGAATGTTCATCATAAACAATATCATCATCATCTTGATGATACCAACCTCTTCTTCTGCTAGAACCAACATCAACTCTAACTGCATAATCTCTTAATAAGTGATCACCATATGGATCAGAGTAAACCGCTTCATCTTCAGGAATCATTCTATCATGCCATTCAGACCAAACACCACCTTCAATTTCTGTATAACCACCACCAGTATCATCTAAAATGTATTGACCTTCGTTACCAGAATCTTGGTCATCATCGTTATATAATAATCCAGTTTCATGATTGTATCTTCTAAAAGTATCCATATATGGGTATCTTCTATAGTCTTTTTGTTTTACCTCAATAGTCATAGAGACATTTTTATCTTCTCCTTTATAATTGATAGTTCCAAAACTATGGTGGTTGTTATATGACTTATATGACCATCCTTTTTCTTTTGCGTAATTTCTAAATTTCTCAACATCTGAATCTAAGATAGTATATTGTCTATCCATAAATATTACTTCTTCTTCTGATTTATGTATGTTAAGACTTTTTAATTTCCAGATAAGAGCTCTTCCAATTAACTTATCTTCTTCATTTAATAGTATAAGTAATTGACATATTTCTGGATTTTCTATATAGATATTAAATATACCACTCTTTTTAGCCATACAAGAGTTACCTAATGTTCCTTCCATTTTACTATAATTTTCCCAGTTGTACCAAGTGTTAATATCGTCTCCTGAAACTAGCTCAAATCTTTCTCCTACTTTATCTTTAGTAGCTTTAAATTTATTAACAAATTCTTCAATTTCTTTATCTGAAAATTTACCTGGTAAAAGAGCGTTAACTAATCTTCCTAATTTTATATCAGATCTTGACTTAATATCATGTTCATCAAATATGGTATTTACATCAGATTGAGATATTTCACCATTTTCTATTTTCTTATTAATAAGATCTAAAACACTTTTTATGTTCTCATCAGATAGTTTATTGTTTTTACCCCACTCAGTGAATGATTTATCTAAGTTAGATTTTAGATTTCTTAATGTGCTAAATGATAAATAACCATCTTTGTCTGTGAGTGATATAAAAGTTCTATCAGATTTATTATCTCTGTATTCTATATCAAGTAGTTCTTTAGCAATTTGATTTTGTTGGAGATTAGACATTTTAACCAAAATATCTTTAAAATCTTTTATATAATAAACATAAGTCTCATTAATAAGACTCTCAAAAATCAAATCATTATACTTTAATAACATATTAGTATATATTAAATTTTTTCATTATATTTGTATTATGAATCTGAAAAATCCATTTGTTATTCTTCTTGTTGGTCCACCACTTTCTGGTAAGACTACTTGGATAAATAATAATTTTCCAGATACTTATGTTATTTCTCGTGATGAAATAGTAATGGAAGTTTTTGGTTCCAGAAACTACAATGATGCGTTTAGAAATGTTAATCAAAAAGATGTAGATAAAGTTCTTCGTCAAAGAATATCAGATGCTGCTAAATCAGGTAATAATGTTATTGTAGATATGACTAATATTTCACCTAAAAGAAGAAGGTCAACTCTTTCTAATTTTAACAAAGACTATAATAAAGTTGCTGTTGTATTTCCTACTTTATCAGATGATGATTATTTATTTAGAAATAATCAAAGGATTATTAACGAAAATAAAAGTATTTCACTTTCTATTATAAAAGATATGATTTCTAATTATGTTCCTCCATCTTTAGAAGAAGGATTTAATGAAATAATTTCTTTATAATAGAATCCTCTAAAATTTTGATTTTTCATTATTTTATCTTATATTTGTATAACAAACAAGATATATATATGACGACATACTCAATCAATCTTAACAATCTTAAACTCGTAGACAAAGAAGTATCTGATAACGAGACACTAGAAGAGTTGTTATGTGAGAACGAGGGTTCTTTTACAACAGGTGATCAGTATATGACATTTGATTGTGATGGAATTGAGGTAATGGTTAATTTTACATTAGATGTAAATGGTCGAATAGAATACGATCCTGGAGACTATTGGACTCCACCATCTGGTGATGTTGAAATTACTGACACTGATGTTAATATTACTGACGTTTACATTGACGAGTATGATGTTGAACTTACTAGAGAGATGCGTAGAGCATTTGAGAAAGAAGTAAAAAAATATTTAGATTAATGGATAAAGTTTATTTTAATAAAGATTATTATGGATGTTGGTGGTTAAAAGAACTTACCGACATTTATAGTTTTAAAGCAGTTGACTTCCAAACAAATAAAGAAGTTGAAACAATTTTAACTTGGACAAGAAATGTAGATTTGTCTGAGTATGATAATGATGTTGTTAGAATGTATGATGTTGAAATTGAAGGTGAGAAGTTTTACTTTTTAGCATCAATTGAAAATGGTGGATATCTTTTAGAGGCAAAAGATAAATTTTCTTTAGAAAAATTACTAAATGATAAGAACCTATTTTTTACCGGAGAGACATTAGAAAACCCAGATTTGTAATCTGGGTTTTTTTATATATACTCTATGATAGTTAGAAAACTAGGAGATGAAAAACCAAAGGTATTAATCTTTCAAGGATCACCAAGAGACGAAGATACTTGTGCTGGTATGGTATCAAAGACACATAAGATAGTTAAGTATATAAAGTCTAAATGGTCACCATTTGTTAATTTTCATGAAATTGACCTTTCAGTAAATCAAAGTAAGAGACCAATAATTCAACCTTGTAAAGGATGTATTTCTACTGCTGGTGGTTATCATTGTCATTTTGATTGTTCTTGTTATTTTAAAGGAGATAAAGAAAAAACAGACTTATTAAAAGAAGCTGATGTTTATAAACTGTTACAAGAATGTGATGCTTTTATCATTGTTTCTCCTATTCACTGGCATTCACTGACTTCACAAGTAAAGTTATTATTTGATAGATTAGTTTGTATCAATCAAACTCTTACTATTGATGATGCAAAAAAGTTAATGGGTGATGGAAATATTAAAAATTCCGAAATCACTGGTAAATTTTCTAAGTCCGGTAAATATGACAATATGTTGAGAAATCACTTAGAAGGTAAAGTTGGAGCTTTTTATGTACATGGTGATGATGGTGCTGATGATTATGAAGGAAAAGAACTTCCAGAATCATATAGTGATGTTTTAGATGATGGATTCTCTAATAATCCAAAAAATGTAGTAATGCCTTTTGTAATGCAATTGAAATACTCTGGTGTATTTGTTCCGGATGAATTAATACAAGCTTTCTATGTAAACAAAGGATTAGACTATTATGTTGCTAATCAAAAATTCAATAAAGAAAAGGAGTTTTTTGATAGAGCTGACGTATTAATAGATAGTTTGTTAAACTATTTAGATAGTAAAAAAGATTTAGAATAAACCTAAGAATTGTTGTATTGGATCTTTTTCATCAACTGGCTTTATAAATAAAGTGATATAATCTACTATCTGGTCATTCATATAAACCGGTTCTTGTAAAAGTACTTCCATTCCATTTTTCTCAACGATTTCCTTAAATATAAAGGTATCCATATTTGATCTACCACCAATGTTGTGAAAAGAAAAATCATTTCCTCCTCCAAAATTTGAGTGGTGAATAAAACTTTTACCACCTGGAATCAACACTCTGTAAATTTCTTTTACATAATCTTCAATAACATTCCTATGCATGTGTACAAATGAGTCATATGAGAATACTAAATCTTGTGAATTATCTTCAACTGGTAAAGATTTACCATCATTTACAAAATATGAATGAACATGATGTCCAAGTTTATTTTTAGTAAATTCAACACAACTTTCATTTAAATCAACGACTTGTAACTGACCAGCGAGTATTGATAAATATTGTGTTATTCTTCCGTGTCCGGGTGCTATTTCAAGAATTCTTTTGTTTCTAAATTCTTTTATTTTATCAAATATAATATTATTCCATATATTTTCTGTGGTTCCATACCATTCTGACCACTCGTGTCCATCTTTTTCCCAGACTTCTTCTGAATTCCAATACCTTTGTTCTTCTATATTATAAAACTTATCCATATTTATTATATTTAAGTGAAACTAATTGTTGTTTTTATAGAATTAAAATCAAATATATAATATATGAAAATTAAAAGATTCAATGAGATAGTTGGTTTTGATGATGAAGATTTAAAAGCTCGTTTTGAGATACCTAATCTAATGGGTGAGTTTGATAAAAAACTGTCGACCTATTCTAGACCAGTTACACAAGAAACTACAATGACTTTTATTAAGAATGTTTTTTATAGATTTCCTGTTTTGGAAAAATTTCATTCAGAAATTCGTAAAATCGACTCAATAGAAGTTTATAATTTATATGCTACAAGTTTAGAACCAAAAGATGGTTTAGAGTTTTATGTTCAGTTATCTTTAGCTTTTAACAAAGGTGAGTATTACTGTTTAGCTGTATTAAGAGGATTAGAGGATTTTGATGATGAAGATAAATGGTATAAAAACGACATTACCGTAGATAGCGTTGATGAAACATTTATTTTTGTTGATGCTTTCTTAAAGGCATGTAAGGGTCTTAATGTAGTTGGTAAATCTCATTTAGAAGAGGATAGATTTAGAAACAACTAATTTTTCATTTTTTTCACTATTTTTTTGGTCAATTAAAACTTTCACCTTATATTTGTATAAATAAAGTCGGAAACGATTTTACGTTCATTGAAATACAAAACGGGGAAGTTCCAGAGTGGCAAATGGAGTTTCAGTAAGTACTGAGATTGATATTTATATCTTCGTAGGTTCGAGTCCTATCCTTCCCCACAAAAAGTAAATTTTTTTACAAAAGATTTGGTAGATTGAAAAAAACTTCTTATCTTTGTGTAACGAAATTGAGATAGGCAACGATTCAGATACAAGTCTCAATTTTTTTTACAAAAGATTTGGTAGATTGAAAAAAACTTCTTATCTTTGTAAAACAAAATTGAAAAAGAAAATATAAAAATACACATCGCGGGATAGAGCAGTTGGTAGCTCGTCAGGCTCATAACCTGAAGGTCGTTGGTTCGAGTCCAGCTCCCGCTACTAAAGAAAAACGTTCTTTGATTTATTGATCTTACAGATTCATTGACTTCGGTCAATTTTGATGTAACGGCCGCTTATGGTCGATAAATAAACCTCGAAAGAGGGATAAAGTGGATACAAATGCTAATTGTATCTGCGTCTTGAGAGTTCTTCGGAACAATTGAGGTCGAGTAAGCAAGCAGGATATCACTAAGCCTGAAGTACCGAGGGTAACTCCGTAGGGAAATGGATTAGTGACTGGGCAAGTGTAGATTGTTCAGTTGAGTTCGGAAGAGCAATAAGAATAACCTGTAGAAATTTTGCGAGAAATGGTGACCCACCAGTTATCATCATCGCGAGTTTCAACTTGAGAGGTGTCTCAAAGTCGAAAGACAATTCATTGTACAGGTGGTGCTGTTAATGAACACTAATCACTCTACCAAGGGTGTAGGTAAACCGCAAGGTGAGTCGTGGTGAAGATATCTTAAAGAGTTGTGATGGAGGCATCACACGGAGTAGTCCAGTATTCTTGAGACCAAAAGTTTTGAGAGCTGAGAGGTGACCACTACTTCGACATAATCTACTAGCACTAAATTTCTAACTGTTAATTGGAAACATTTAAAAATAAGAAATCGAAAGTGTTACCTAGTTACTGATGAAAGGTACCTACTTAGTCGTGAGTGTTCACGGCCAATGAAGCTCGAAAGGCTGATTTGATTTCATCGAAAAACTTATAGAGGGTCGAACCTTTAATCAGCTCGCAAGGTTGAATAAGCGGAGTAAGTGGAGAGTAATTAGTAACTTAAGGAGTGGTTAGTCTAACTAACCGGTACTGACAGAATACTACTCAAAAGGTAGTGGATAAGAAGGGAAACAATAATCCAACTAAAGTTCTGTCGTCATAGGATGTAATCTCAGTCCTTTTTTTATATGGTCGGTTCGTCTAGCGGTTTAGGACGGTATTCTATTCAGATTACAAACAGAGGTTCGAATCCTCTACCGACTACGAGTTTTCGTAGTGGTTAACTTATCCTCTAAACAGAGGGGTCTGTCTCAGAGACAGGGTGGATACCCAACTCCACACTAATATGGCCCGTTCGTCTACAGGACCCGTGAGGGAAACTGAAACTACGGTGGAAGTTTAGGATGTCCAATTTTTCGATTGGAAGACAGAGTGTTCGAATCCTCTACGGGCTACAAATAAGACCCAGACATGTATTTATTACATCTATGGGTTTTTTCGTTTTATTGAGTAACTAATTAATTAATAAATTGATGCACATAGAAATTGAACGAAAGTTTTTGTTAAAATCTATACCAACAAAAACGCCTGATGAAATAATTGAAATATTTCAATGGTATCTTAAAAATGAACAAGGAATCTGGGAAAGAGTTCGTTCTTGTTACTCTGATATTAAAGGATTTTACTTTATTCACACAATCAAAAAAAATATATCTCCTGGTGTAAATGAGGAAGATGAAAAATCTATTACATCTGATGAATTCAATCAATTTCTTGAAAGGTGTAAAGTTGGTCAATCTAGATATATTTCCAAAGAAAGACTTGTTTACAAAGAAGGCGACCTTAAATGGGAAGTTGATGTATTTAATAATGGACATCACTTAATTGTTGCCGAGGTTGAATTACCTGAAGAGAATTATCCAGTTGTTATTCCTAAATTTATTAAAGATAAACTTTTAATGGAGGTCACCGGCATGAAACAATTTGGTAACAGAAATCTTTCAAATAAATACACACCAAATTAAACTTAAAGACTAAATTTTCTATATTTATTATGAATGTTGATTTAGACCAAATAATAAATGAATCATACGAACTTGGCATGATTCAAAATCATTCTGAGATTTTAGAAGCTTGTAAATTTTTTCAATCTATTAATGTAAAAAGTTTCATAGAAATAGGAACTAATCAAGGTGGCACTTTTGCTATTTGGAGTAAATTGTCCGAGGATGGATTAAGAATTTCAGTTGATTTACCAGGTGGTGACTTTGGTACTGATTATGATTTAGAAAAAAGAGATACTTATCTCAAGTCAATCGGAAATAATGTTCATATGTTGCACGGATCTTCACATGACGAATCTATGTTAGAATCTGTTCAGAGTATTCTAAATGGTGAAAAAGTAGATTTTTTGTTTATTGATGGTGATCATACATATCAAGGCGTAAAACAAGATTATGAAATGTATAAGAGTTGTGTAAAACCCGGAGGTTGGATAGCTTTTCATGATATTAAAGATACATGGTTTCATCAAAGTGTTAATTGTAGAGTAGACCAACTTTGGTCTGAGCTTGAAGGTAACAAAATAGAATTTATTGAACCATCAACTGGATTTGGTGGTATAGGATTTATACAAAATGAATATTAAATATGAATAATTTAGAACTTAGAATGTATGGATTAGTACCATACAACATTTCACCAATTCAACAAGCAATTCAATTTGGACACGCTGTTGTTGAGTACGGTCAAATGGTGAAACTTCCACAAGCAATGAATAAAATGGCAATTGACGCTCCATTTATTTATGACTCTTGGGCTTCTAATTGGAAGACTTTCATTATATTAAATGGTGGTACAACTAATCATAGAAGTGATGAAAACGGATTACCTTTCGGAAGTCTCAACCAACATGTCTTGAAGTTAGATGAAATGAGTATTGATTTTGCTACTTTTAATGAGCCTGACTTAGGAGACCAATTAACAGCAGTTGTTTTTATTGTTGATGAAAGAGTTTTCAATCGTAAGAAATATCCTGATTTTTCAGACTGGTTGATGAATAGTAAATATGCTGATTTAATCAGAGTTGAATTAGGATCAAATGTTTATACTATATCAGAGAACATAAAAAATTCTAATAATAAAGAAGACAAAAAAGCTTACCAAGAGTGGGTTAGTTTTGTAGGTGGTGAAAAAAATGTCTTTTTGAGAGATTTTCTAAAAAACTTCAAATTAGCATGACAGATAATTGGGTTAAAATAGAACACGAATATTTTGATGCTGAACTTGTTAATACTCAGTTAAGCATTGGGTCACACGCAAATCTTATTATAAGTATCAGTTCTGTAAAAAATCCAGATTCATACGGATTTTTTACTGATTGGTTTGATAGTTATGGTAATGGTAGAAGTGGTTTTGCGAGTCAGTATAAAAAAGATATATCTTGTAAAAGTTTTGATGCGAAAGGATGTTTTATAAAAACAATAGATTTTAATCCAAACACGGACATCATTAATATAGATGTTTCTTGTGATTATTTACAACCCGCTAATATATCTGAAAGAAGAGATTTAAAAATTGATGATTTACTTGATGAAACTTCTGTTAAAAAAAACAATATAAACTAAAATAGAAAAAACACAATATGGAAGAAAACAAACAATACCTAGAGACGGTTCCTGATGTAAGAGCTGCTCTTGAAGACGATGATGATGATAGAGGATATGGTTCTTCTAAAAAATCTGATTCTAAATCTAAAACTCCTGTATTAGACACATATAGTCGTGATTTGACTAAGATGGCTGAAGATGGTAGACTTGATCCGATTGTTGGTAGAGAAAAAGAAATCGAAAGAGTTTCTCAAATTCTATCTCGTAGAAAAAAGAATAATCCTATTCTTATTGGTGAACCTGGTGTTGGTAAATCTTCAATTGCTGAAGGTTTGGCTTTAAGAATCGTTCAGAGAAAAGTAAGTAGATTACTTTTTAATAAAAGAATCGTTATGCTTGATTTAGCATCAATGGTCGCTGGTACTAAGTACCGTGGTCAATTTGAGGAAAGAATTAAAGCACTTATGGCTGAAATGGAAAAAGAACCAGATGTTATTCTTTTCATTGACGAGATTCACACTATGATTGGTGCTGGAGGAGCTTCTGGTTCGTTAGACGCTTCTAATATGTTCAAGCCAGCATTGGCTCGTGGTGAAATACAAATCATTGGAGCTACTACTTTAGACGAATATCGTAAACACATTGAGAAAGATGGTGCTCTTGAGAGAAGATTCCAAAAAGTACAAGTTGAGCCTGCTACTTCAGATGAGTCAGTTCAGATTCTTAATAATATCAAAGATAGATATGAACAACATCACAATGTTACTTACACGGAAGATGCTATCAAAGCTTGTGTAGAGTTAACAAATAGATATCTTACTGATAGACACTTACCAGATAAAGCTATCGATGCGTTAGATGAAGTAGGTGCTCGTGTTCATATTTCTAATATCAATGTTCCAAAAGAAATTACGGATATTGAGAAAAAGATTGTAGAAATCAAAGATAAGAAAAATGATGTAATTCGTTCTCAAAAATATGAAGAGGCTGCTCGTCTTCGTGATGTTGAACGTCAACTTAATAATGACCTCGAAACAGCTAGAAAATCTTGGGAAGAAGAACAAAAGAATCACAGACAAATTGTAAATGAAGAAGCAGTTGCCGAAGTTGTTTCAATGATGTGTGGTATTCCTTTACAAAAAATCTCACAGAATGAAAATGATAAACTTGCTAAGATGCCTGAAAACATTCAAGGTAAAGTTATTGGTCAAGATGAGGCTGTTAGAAAAATTGTTAAAGCAATTCAACGTGGTCGAGTTGGTCTTAAAGATCCAAACAAACCGATTGGTTCGTTTATGTTCTTAGGACCTACAGGTGTTGGTAAAACACAGTTGGCTAAAGTACTTGCTAAGTATCTATTTGACTCAGAAGATTCTTTAATTAGAATTGATATGTCAGAATATATGGAGAAATTTGCAGTATCTCGTTTGATTGGAGCACCTCCAGGATATGTAGGACACGATGAAGGTGGTCAATTAACTGAGAAAGTTAGACGTAAACCTTATTCAGTAGTTCTTCTTGATGAGATTGAAAAAGCTCACCCAGAAGTATTTAACTTGTTACTTCAAGTTTTAGATGATGGTCAGTTAACAGACTCACTTGGTAGAAAAGTAAACTTTAAGAATACTATTATCATTATGACTTCTAATACCGGTTCTCGTCAACTTAAAGACTTTGGTACAGGAGTTGGATTCTCTACAAAACACAAAGAGAGTCAAAAAGATGAAGAAGCAAATGCGGTAATTGAAAAAGAACTTAAGAAGAAATTTGCTCCTGAATTCTTAAATCGTGTTGATGATGTTGTTATGTTTAATTCACTTGAGAAAGAGGATATTAATAAAATCATTAAAATTGAATTGGATGGTTTAATCCAAAGAGTAAAATCAATGGAATATAATCTTGAAATCACAGATGGTGCAATTGAGTACATCGCTTCTCAAGGTTTTGATCCACAATATGGAGCACGTCCTCTTAAAAGAGCGATTCAGAAACATGTTGAAGATGTTCTTACTGAAGAGATTATACAATCAAATCCAGAAAAGAATACTCCTATGATATTGGATTATAATTCTGAAGATGATAAAATGGTTGTCATTTTAGAAAAGAAGAAGAAAACCACTCGTAAGAAGAAAACTGAAGAGTAAAAATTAAAAAGAGAGAGTAACTTCTCTCTTTTTTTTTATATAATATTTTGTGGGAAACTGGAAAAGCGATTCAAATATTGAACAGTTTATAGAAAATAGCTATAAGCCTTTAGCTAAAGACTTTTTAGATAAAGGATATGATTTCTATATTGATGGTTTTACACCAGTTCCAACATTTAGAGCATCTTACTTAGTAAAAGATGGACTGAATTATAAGTTAGAAGAATTATCACTTCACTGCCAGATAAAAGGATTTGAAAATTACTCTGAATTGATAGAACTGTTTAAGACATCAGGTAAAGATAATTATATATTTCTATTTTCTATAAAACCTTTTCAAATAAGATTTACTACAGTTTCATCTGAATATAATATTGGTTGTGATAGAAGATGGAGATTAAGAGAACAAAAATTAAATCAATTATTAAATGAATAAAGAATCTAAAATTTATGTAGCCGGTCACCGAGGAATGGTTGGTTCAGCAATAGTTAGAAAACTAACTGAGTTAGGTTATACTAATATTATAACCGCTCCAAAAAATAAACTAAATTTATTAGACCAATCAGAAGTTGATAATTTCTTTCAGAAACAACAACCAGAATATGTTTTCTTAGCAGCCGCTAAAGTCGGTGGTATTAAAGCTAATAATGATAAAAAGGCTGACTTTATCTATGAGAATATTATGATTCAATCTCATGTAATTAAAGCCAGTAAGGATTATAATGTAAAGAAACTTCTATTCTTAGGTTCTTCTTGTATTTATCCTAAGTTTTCAGAACAACCAATTAAAGAAGAGTATTTATTAACTGGTTCACTAGAACCAACTAATGATGCTTATGCTATTGCTAAGATTGCTGGAATTAAAATGTGTCAATCATTTAACCAACAATATGGTACTAATTATATTTCGGTTATGCCTACTAATCTTTATGGACCAAATGATAATTATGATTTAAATAATTCTCACGTTTTACCTGCTATGATTCGTAAATTCCACGAAGCCAAATTAGAAGGAAAAGATAAGGTCGAAATATGGGGAACAGGAACTCCAAAAAGAGAGTTTCTTTATGTTGATGATTTAGCAGATGCTTGTATTCATCTAATGTTGAATTACAATAATTCTGAAATAGTAAATATTGGAACTGGTCAAGATGTTACCATAGCAGAACTTGCAGTTGGTATAAAAAATATAGTTGGTTTCGAGGGAGATATTTACTTTAATACCGAAATGCCGGATGGTACACCACGAAAACTTTTAGATGTATCAAAACTAAAAGGATTAGGATGGTCATATAAAACCAGTCTTAAAGAAGGTATAGAAAAAACTTACGCAGATTATGTCAAAAATTAAAACAGCTCTTATAACCGGTATAACCGGTATGGATGGTTCTCACTTAGCAGAATTACTTATTGAAAAAGGATATGAAGTACACGGTGTTATTAGAAGAACTTCTACTTTTAACACAGACAGAATTGACCATATTTTTGATAGGATTAAATTACATTATGGTGATGTTACTGATCCTTTGGTAATTTCAAATTTGATTTCACAAATTCAACCAGATGAAGTTTATAATTTAGCAGCACAATCTCATGTTAAAGTATCTTTTGAGATACCTTACTATACAGCACAAGTTGATGCGTTAGGAACACTTGCTATTTTAGAAGCAGTAAAAAATCACTGTCCTAAAGCTAGAGTTTATCAAGCATCTACTTCAGAACTTTATGGTGGTATGGGTTATAATATGCCAGATACTGGATATACAGAAGAATCAGTTATGCATCCTAGAAGCCCTTATGGAGTTGCAAAGTTATATGGTCTTTGGATTACTAAAAATTATAGAGAATCATATGATATGTTTATTTGTAATGGTATTCTATTTAACCATGAAGGTGAAAGAAGAGGTGAAACATTTGTAACGAGAAAAATCACACTAGCATTAGCTAAGATTAAAAAATCGATTGAAAATGGTGAAGACTTCCAAACATTAAAATTAGGTAATCTTTATTCTAAAAGAGACTGGGGATATGCTAAAGACTATGTTAGAGGTATGTGGTTAATGTTACAACAAGAAACTCCAGACGATTATGTTTTAGCAACTAATGAGACTTATTCAATTAAAGATTTTGTTGATTTTGCTTGTAAAGAATGTGGATGGAATATCAACTGGATAGGCGAAGGTGTAAATGAAAAAGGTATTTTAGATAATGGATTAACTATTATAGAAGTAAACTCAAAATATTATAGACCAGCAGAAGTAGAAATACTACTTGGTGACTTTACTAAGGCAAAAGAAAAACTAAACTGGGAACCAGTGGTCAAATTCAATGAACTTGTAGAAATCATGATGAAGCATGATATTAAAAATATAAATTAAACAATGATACATATTTTATGGTGTACTCTTAGACCATCTCAATTTATGAACATGCATCAGGAGTGGATGAAAAGAGCAGACAATCCTGAAAACATACAAACCTATGTCGCTGTTAATTGGGAACAACATGCAAATGAGTTAAGAGAATACTTAAAAAAGAATTTTCTTATTACATTAAATACAAATAGAATTGGAGTTTGTTATCCTTCTTATCAATTATCTTCTAACTTAGGAGTCAAAATGGGACAGTGTAAAGATGATGATATTGTTGTTTTTGCATCTGATGATTTTTTAGCACCACAAGGATGGGACACCTATCTAATTAACAAACTACAAGGTAAAACAACTGCTCTTTTTGTTAGAGATGGTTATCAATTGCCAGACTCTTCTAATATGTTACATCCAGCGATAACTATTCCTATAATGACTTATGACTGTTTACTTAAAATAAACAGAGCCATTTATCATCCAGCTTATAATCATATGTTCTCAGATTGTGAATTGTATCTTACTCTTAAAGATATGGACTTAATCTATGATGATAGACTCAATGACTTTACAATATTTGAGCATTTACATTATGCTGCTGGAAAGAGAAATGCGGACCAAGCAGACCAAGCTTATAATGGTAAATGGAAAGAAGATGAATTGACTTGGAATAAAAGAAAACTAATGTCAGTAGAAGAAAGAATCTTAGTAGAATGAAAAGAAAAATTAAAATAGACTTTTCAGATTTCTGGGGAGGATTTGACAAAACTAATAACTATTTCTACAACTTATTAAAAGAAGAATTTGACGTAGAGATATCTAATAATCCTGATGTTTTATTTTTTTCAGTTTTTGGAAATCAACATCAGAACTATCGATGTAAGAAAGTATTTTATACTGGTGAAAATGTTGCACCGCCACTAGGTTATTGCGACTATTCATTTTCGTTTGATTATTTAGATGATAGTAGAAATTATAGATTACCACATTATTTATTATATGATGGATACTATGAATTAGCAAGACCTAAGGTTATAGAAGAATCTATGGCTAATAGAAAATTCTGTAATTTTGTAGCATCAAATGGTAATTGTCAGGAAAGAAATCAATTTGTTCAATTATTATCACAGTATAAAAAAGTAGATTGTGGTGGTCGATGGATGAATAATATTGGATATGCTGTTACTGACAAACGAAAATTTCAGTCTGAATATAAATTCTCAATCTCATTTGAGAATAATGCTTATCGACCTCAATTCCCAGGATATACGACTGAGAAAATAATGGAACCTATGACTGTTAATTCGATGCCTATTTACTGGGGTAATCCTGAAATCAGTAAAGAGTTTAATACTAAATCTTTTATTAATTTTTACGATTTCATCAATATAAATCAAATGATAGAGTATATTATTGAACTAGATAAGAATGATACTAAATATTTGGAAAAGTTAAACCAACCTTGGTTGGTCGAGTATAATATTCCAGAAAGTAATAAGATTGAAAATATAAAATCTTTCTTATATAAAATATTTAATCAAGAATGAAAATTTTTTTAGATTTAGGAACACACAAAGGTGAAGGTCTTTTAGAGTTTTTTCAACTTGGAATTATTGATGAAAGTTATGTAGTACATAGCTTTGAAGCATGTCCAGATTTAAATTCTCTACAAGAAATTAATGAAAAAATTAAAGATATTAATAATTTCCCCAAAAATATAAACTTTTATAACAAAGCGGTCTGGATATCAGATGGTTTTATAAAATTTAATAATAGAAGAGATACGGCATCTCATATAGAAGGTACTGGATTTTCATACTTTCAGAATGAGGAAGAATTCAACACAATTGAGGTTGAGTCTATAGATATATCAAAATTTATTGATAGTCTACCTGAAGACTCTGAAATTGTTTGTAAAATGGATATAGAGGGTTCTGAATTCGAAGTTTTGAGATATTTATTAAAAACCGGTTCTATTACTAGAATAAAAAAACTATTTGTTGAGTTTCATCAAAATAATACAGAAAATGAATCTGTAGATACTGTTATAGAATTAGCTAATACTATTGTATCAAAAAATGTAGAATTGCAATTATGGAAATAAAAAAAATTAACTGTAGAATAATAGCAGTAAATCCAGAAACAGATAAAGAACACATTCAAGATTTTGGACACAAAACAGATGAAAGTGGTACTAAGATAAGATATAAAGAAAGGAGAAAAATTATTAATGATTTTATCTCTTCGTACAAAAATGAAAATATAGATATATCAATATTTGATGCTATAACACCTAAAAATTTCTCAGTTGAGGATAACAACATTTTATTTGAGGATAAAAAAATTGAATATTCAGAGTACTCAATTTTTTACATGGCTAATACTCTTAGTCACTATAAAATATGGGAGATGGATGAGGATACCTTAGTTTTAGAAGATGATGTAATTTTTGAGGAAGGTGTTTTTGATAATTTAATCGAGTCAATTCAGAAATTCGAGCAGATTAATGATGATAATAAGATTCTTTATCTTCAAATTTCCACACCTTGGTTAGAAGATGGTAGAAGTAAACAATTTAATTGTTCACTAACTAACGTAGATGGTATTTATGAAGCTAAAAACTCAGACTTTTCCGGTACAGCAGCATACTATATTCCTAAGTCAACAAAAAAAGTTATTTTAGATACTATGCTTCCTTTCTGTGCATGCGATAGATATTTAGAATCCTACTACAAAATGAATAAAATCAGATACTATATTCCTGATAATGCAAATAAAATGTTTAGACTAAATTTAAATACTATGTGGTTATGAAAAATGTAGTCGCTTACTCACTTTGGGGAGACCACCCTATGTATTGGATTGGGGCTTTAAGAAACATTGAAGCTGTAAATAAATACTTTCCTGGTTGGATATGTAGATTCTATATAGATAAGAATTGCAAACAAGAATTGATTGATACTATCAACGGTGATAATGTTGAAGTTGTATTAGTTGAGTCTAAAGATTCTTTCCATGGTATGTTCTGGAGATTCTGGGCAGCGGAGGATCCAGAAGTTGACATTTTTTTATCTAGAGATTGTGATTCTAGATTTTCTGATAGAGAAGTTGCTGCTATTAATGAATGGCTTTCTTCTGATAAAGATTTTCACATTATGAGAGATCATCCTTATCATACTGTTCCTATTCTAGGTGGTATGTGGGGGTGTCGTAATGGAATTCTCAAAGGTGTCAATTTTTCAGAGTCTATTGAAAAATGGTCTCAATTTCATCGAAAAGGTATAGACCAAGACTATTTAGGTAGAGTAATTTATCCATATGTAAAAGACAAATCCATGGAACACTCAGAATTTAATTTAAATTTTGGTGGAGAAACTAGACTATTTCCAACTATAAGAAATAACTATGAGTTCGTAGGAGATATTTTTGATGAAAATGAGACAAGAAATCCTGATCATTGGAGATTAATTAAAAATATAATAGGGTAAAATAATGAAGTATATCTATCATCATTTAGGATTGGGAGACCATATAATTTGTAATGGACTTGTTAGAATTTTCTCTAATGAGTTTGATGAGGTTTCTTTATTTTGTAAACATCATAATTTAGAAAGTGTTTCTTTTATGTACAGAGATAAAGATAATATCACTGTAATACCAGTAAACGATGATTCAGAGGTAATTGAATACATCAGACAAAGAAATCTATATAACGATACTATTCAAGTTGGATTTGATAATATGTATAGAACAAAATCTAATAATTTTGACGAATCATTTTACTCTCAATTTGACATAGACTTTGAGAATAGGTGGTCTAAGTTTGATTTACAAAGAGATTTAACTCGTGAAGAAAAATTATTTAATGAGCTTGAACTAAAAGATACACCTTACATATTTCTACATGATGATGAGAGGTTTTCTATTGATTTAGAAAAAGTAAATAAAGAATTAAAAATAGTTAGACCGTTAAGGAATTTAACTGATAATATTTTTGATTACCTAAAAATAATTGAAAATGCACAGGAAGTACATACAATTGAAAGTTCTTTCTTGTTTATTATTGATTCACTAAATCTTAATAAAGATATTAATGCTCATAGATATCCAAGACAGCAAGGATATATGGAAACCCCAATATACAAGAATGTAAAAAAAATAATAAATTAAAATGAAATTTAAAGCAGCTATCTTAACTGAGATTAACAAACCACTATCAGTGGATATAGTAGAAACAACAGACTTACAAGTAGGTCAAGTTTTGGTAAAAATTCTAGTAAGTGGTTTATGTGGAGCTCAATTACAAGAGATTGCTGGGTTAAAAGGCAACGCAGGATTTGTACCTCATCTTATGGGACATGAGGGATGTGGAATAGTTGAGGAGGTCGGTCCTGGTGTCACGACTGTCAAAGTTGGTGATAAAGTTGTTATGCATTGGAGAAAAGGAGATGGTATTGAAGCAAATTTTCCTAGTTACATCTATAATGGTAAAAAAATGTCTAGTGGTAAAGTAACAACAATTAGTGAATACTCTGTTGTCTCTGAAAATAGATTAACAAAAGTTCCTAGTGATACACCTGAAGAACTTTGTGCTCTACTAGGTTGTGCAATGACAACAGCTATTGGAACAATAACAAATGAGGCACAGGTCAAATTTGGAGAGAGTGTCTTGATAGTTGGATGTGGTGGATTAGGATTACATCTTATAGAAGCTGCTAAATTATCAAATGCCTATCCTATTATTGGAGTTGACATTACTGATGAAAAAGAAAAATTATCAAAAGAAATTGGAGCTAACTCTTACTTTAACATTAAGAATTTAGATATAAATGATGTGATAAAAGACGGTAGTATAGATGTTATAATAGAAACAACTGGTAACGTATCGGCTCTTGAATCTGTAATTCCTAAACTATCAGGAAATGGTAGATTGATTTTGGTTGGTCAAACAAAACCAGGTAGTGATGTTACGATACCAAACGCTAGTAAATTATTTAGTGGTAACGGTCAAACAATTAAAGCCACTCAAGGTGGTAAAACAAATCCATCTGAGGATATACCTAGATATATTAAGTTAAATGAAATGGGTCTACTAAATTTTGATAAGTTAGTAACACACTATTTTAATTTAGATGAGATAAATGAAGCATTTGATTTATTAAGATCTGGTAAGGCAGGTCGAATAATGATAAATATAAATAAAAAATAAAAAAAAAGATGGAAGAAAAAAATTTAGATTCTTTATTAAATATTTATAAGAATTTGTTTCTTATAAGATCTGCGGAAGAAGAGATGGCTAAGTATTATATTGAGAACAAGGTTTTTAGTATTGTTCACTTTTATGTTGGTCAAGAAGCTATTGCGGCAGGTGTCTGTGATAATCTTAACGAAGGTGATAAAGTACTAGGTAATCACAGATCTCACGGTCATTACTTGGCAAAAGGTGGAAGTTTAAAAGGAATGATTGCTGAAATGTTGGGTAAAAAAACTGGTTGTTGTTCAGGAAAAGGTGGTTCGATGCACATGATTGATAAAAGTGTTAATTTTATGGGTAGTACTCCTATTTTAGGAAGTGTAACTGGATTAGCATCTGGTTTAGCATTAACTGAAAAGTTTAATAAGACAGATAATATTGTAGTCTGTTTTCTAGGCGATGGTGCGTCAGAAGAAGGTATAGTATATGAGAGCTTGAATTTCTCTAGTCTTTTTAATTTACCATTACTTATTGTAGTTGAGAATAATAGTTACTCTATCAACAGTGTAATAAAAGATAGAAGGTCTAAAAACTATGATGTGAAAACAATAGTTACTGGATTAGGAGCTAATTACTTTAAAGCTGATGGTAATGATTACTTTAGTGTATCTAATACTACAAAAATGGCAATTGAGAGTATTAAAACAAATAAACTACCAGTTGTAATGGAATGTAATGTTTTTAGACATATGTCTCATAGTTCTCCATTATTTGATGATAAAGATAAGACTTCTTGGTACAGAAGCGAAGATGACAACTTTGATAACAGAGTTAGTGCCTGTCCTTTACTTAAAATAGAAAAAGAAATTATTAGTCTAGGTGGTGAGGAAAAAATTAATGTTATTAAAGAAGAAGTTTTAGATTATATCAAAAGTACTATTAAAGAGTGTGAACTGGACGCAGATCCTGATAAAAAAGATTTATATGAAGATGTTTATGAAAGATAAGAGAGAAATTACATATGGAGATGCTATAAAAGAAGGTATCTTACAATCAATTGAAAATGATTCAAGAGTATTTATAATGGGTTTAGGTGCGAACTATGTTTCGGCTCCTGGTCTAAAGAATATACACCCAGATAGAGTTTTTGATACACCTAATTCGGAATTTTCAACAACAATGGCATGTGTTGGAGCTGCTATTGGTGGATTAAGACCTATCATACATCATGATAGAGTTGAATTTGGACTGTTTGCCGCAGACTCATTCTTAACACAGGCTTCTAAATGGAATTATAGCTTTGGTGGTGATAATCCAGTTCCTGTAGTTATAAGATTAGTTGTTGGAAGACAATGGGGAACTGGACCACAACATTCACAATCTTTGTATTCAATGTTCGGAAATACAACCGGTTTAAAATGTGTGATACCATCAACTCCTGAAATGGCAAAAGGTTTATTAATATCCGCGGTTGAAGATAACAATCCAGTAATTATTCTAGAACATCTTTGGTTAAAAGGAATTAAACAAGATGTACCAACTGAATACTATAAAAAACCACTCGATAAAGTTAATATTGTCTGCGAAGGATCTGATATCACAGTAGTTGCTTATGGTGATGGTTTAATTGACTCTATGAAGGCAGTTGATATACTAAAAGATAGTGGAATCGATGTTGAATTGATTGATTTAGTTAGTGTTAATCCAATTGATTATGATTCTATTATTAAATCTGTTAAGAAAACTGGAAGAATATTAACAGTTGATACTTGTAATGACGCATTCAGTATAGGATCTGAAATAATATCAAATATAACAACTGAAGTATTTGATAGCTTAAAATATAAACCATGTAAGATTTCAGCTCCAAATGTTCCGGTACCAACATCACACCATCTTACAAAATATTATTATCCGACTAAAATTACTATAGCAAATAAAATTTTAGAAATTTTTGGAAAACAACAACTATCTGATGAATTATCTTTTGAGGAGTTGAATTTTGGACCAAAAGATAGTATAGAAAATCTTATTAGTGACAAAGAAGCAATTTAATATAATGAAAAAAAGAGTATTAATAATTGGAGAAAGTTGTAGAGATATATTTGTCTATTGTGATGCTAATAGATTATGTCCTGATGCTCCTGTTCCTGTTCTTAATGTTGTTAATCAACAAGAAAATGGAGGAATGGCAAAAAATGTACAAAGGAATATAGAGAAATATATTGAATGTGATATAATTACAAATTATAACTGGTATAATATAACTAAAACAAGATATGTACATGATGTATCAAATCATATGTTTTTTAGAGTAGACTCTAATGATAGAATAGAAAGAGTAGATTTATCAAAAATAAATTATGATTATGATATTATAGTTATATCTGACTATAATAAAGGTTTCTTGACAGAAGACGATATACAGTTAATTTCAAGCAAACACGATAATGTTTTTATTGACACAAAAAAAATATTAGGTAGTTGGATAAAAGATTGTAAGTATATTAAAATAAATGACTATGAATTCAATAACTCTAAAAATTTTATAACAGATGATTTTTCACATAAAATAATACACACTATGGGTGGAGATGGATGTGAGTTCAATGGAAAACAATATAAGGTTGATAGAGTTGAAGTAAAAGATACATCAGGAGCTGGTGATAGTTTTATGTCTGGACTAGTAGTTGAGTATTTGAAGACGTTTGATATAGAAAAATCAATAAAATTTGCCAACAAATGCGCCTCAGAAGTGGTCAAACATCGAGGAGTAACAATAATATAAAAAAAATATGAAATTTAAATTTGTAGTACTAAGTTGTGATAAATACTTAGAAACAAGAATACCTTACTTAACTGATTCTTTTTTACTAAATCAAAGTTATGTAATATTAACCGATTCAAAGTCAGAAAAATCTAACATAGTTGGATACGACACACCACAGAATTATCTAGGTATTCAAGATAAATATAAAAGATTCTTTTTAAATTACGATTTTACAACACACGACTATTGGTTTTTTATAGATGATGACACTTTTGTAAATCTGAAGAACCTAGAAAATTTAGATTTAAAATCTAAAGAAAATAAATTCTGTGTCTATAAATTGGCTTATTTAGATGAAAACGCATTAGATTGGGATGGAAGATATACAGGTTATCCATTAAATACAATACAAGGACATGAAACTGAATTACCAATTAAATATCCAAGTGGTGGATCTGGGTTTATTCTATCTCAATCACTTTGTATTGAAATCCAAAATATACTAAGAAGTTTAAGTTATGATATGATTGCGACTTCTAGTCATAGTGATGTTACTGTTGGATTTTGGATTAGGTCTGCTGGTGGTGAACTAATTGAAAATAAAAATTTCTGGAATACAAATATTGAAAATTTAGAAAAAGATGGATTTGATAATTTTTTAAATGACTCTATAACCTTTCATCATGTTTCTGAAGAACAAATGTTTGAATATAATAAAAAATTTAATTTATGAAAATACTTGTAGCTGATGTCTTATTAAAGGGTAAACCTCATTCTGATTGGAAAGAAGGTTATGAATTTTGTTACGCATTTAGAAACCTAGGTCATGAATGTGATGTATATGGACCAAATGGTGAAAATTCAGAGGTAGAAATACCTCTTGTTGCTGACTCATATGATTTTGTTTTAATAACTGAAAACTATTGGACATATAGTAATTGGCAATGGTGGGATTGGGAAAAAATCAAAATTCCTAAGGTTTTTTGGGCAATTGATACTCACTTAGTCAATTACAAACCATGGATCGATGCGGCTAAAATTGACTTTGTAGCTTTTAATAATAAAGAAGACTTTGAAAGATATAATTTACCTAACTCATTTTGGATGCCTTTGGCTGTTTCTAAAATACACTATGGTCCCAGATATATAACCGAAAAAACGAGAGACTTAGCTTTTATAGGTGGTATGTTACCTGAGAGAAAATCAATGTGTGAAAAATTTGGTATAGAAAGTTTGACTGCCTTTGGTGATGATTATGTAAAAGAAATGCAAAAATCAAAAATTTGTTTTAATTTATCAATGTCTTATGATATGAATAGTAAATATTTTGAGATATTGGCTTCTGGCACATTTATGTTAACAAACTACAACAAAAACTTCCATCAATTTGTAGAATATAATGAAGACATTAATAAGATGTTTTATTATTCAGATGAAGACTTAGCAGAGAAGATAAAATATTATTTGGAAAATGAAGAAGAAAGAGAACAAATCGCTAAGAGAGTTAGTGATTATGTACTTGAAAACCATTCATTTGAGAAAAGATGTGAAATGATATTAAGTCATATAAAAAAATAAAATAAAATAATGTTACTGTCAATAATAACCTATGGTCGTAATGATATGTACCTAGGAAACTTTCCAAAGAGATTACAACATAATTTAAATAAATTAAATGATAATATAAAAAGACTTGGAACAAATGATGTAGAAGTAGTAGTCACTGATTGGGGAAGTGAAAACAAACTTTCAGAATCTCTACAAATACCAAAAAATGAAAATATTAACTGGGTATATGTTCCTAAAGAAATTTGTAAAAAGTACAGTCCTGATTCTCCATTTTCAATACCACACGCTGCAAATGCTGCTTTTAGAAGATCTAAAGGTAAATTTATCTTAGTCATCGATGCTGATGGATATATACCATTTGATAGTTTTAAGAAACTTTATGAACTTGTATTAAAATCAGATGAAAATGCTTTTTATTGGGCATCTAGATGGCATATAGCAGAGAATTTACATGAACCATTAGATGACATTTCTATATTAGACCAAGAAATTGAAAATTGGAATAATAGTAATAGAACTATCTGGCCTCCAATTGAAGTTGGTCACGGTGTTTTTCCATTACACTCTAAAATCTCAGTTTCTCATTTTTGTGGAGGAGCTATTTCAACTCTTTTAAGTAGAAAAATTTGTGAAGAGTCAACTTTCTTTTACGAAAAACTAACAAAATGGGGATTTGTCGATGTAGAAATGCATAATAGATACTCAACAAGATACCAATGTTTGGGTGACTTAGAAGATCTTGGAATGACATTCTTTCATTTATGTCATGATGGAATAGGTGGTGATGTAAACGGATATAATCCATCTAATATAGCTCCAGATTTTGAGGCAAATCCAGAAGGATGGGGTTTGATAAATGAAACTGATATTTTACTATACAAAAATAATTAATATAAAAATAACTAAATAAATGAAAAACTCTATAGTAACAACTACGATAAACAATCCGACAAAAGCTACACTAAAATTTTGTGAAATATCAGAAAATGATAATTGGTACTTTATTATAGTTGGTGATAAAAAAACACCTCATCAATCTTACTACGATTTACAAAAAAAATATACTAATGTAATTTATCTATCACCTGATGAGCAAGAAGATAAGTATAAAGAACTTAGTGATTCAATTGGTTGGAACACTATTGAAAGAAGAAATATTGGATTTGTAGAAGCTTATAATTTAGGTTCTGAAATAATCGCAACAGTCGATGATGACAACATTCCATATGATAACTGGGGTAAAAATTTATTTGTAAATAAAGAAATAGACATCGATCTTTATGAACCAAGAATTGGTGTTTTTGATCCATTATCAATCACTAAAGATAATTACCTTTGGCATAGAGGATTTCCTATAGAATATTTACAAGATAGACATGATGTACAGTACAAAGGTAAAGTAAAAAGAAAAGTTTTAGTACAAGCTGACCTTTGGGATGGTGATCCTGATATAGATGCGATGGCTAGATTAACATACAAACCTATTGTAAAATATTCTGATATTACTAGTCCATATTGTTCTAACTGTATGTCACCGTTTAACTCACAAAATACTTTTCTCTCTAGAGAGGTCATACCAACATACTGTGTATTTCCATTTGTGGGAAGAATGGATGATGTCTGGGCATCTTATATTTTACAGTTTTATTTTCCTGATTCTGTCATTTACGCACCTGCTACGGTTTATCAAGATAGAAATGTTCAAGATTTAATTAAAAATTTAGAAAATGAAATACTTGGGTATAGACACACACTTAATCTAATTAATGATATAAAAAACTTCGAGAATTTTTTACCAAAAGAAACTTTAGAGTTTTATAATATTTATAAAAAACAATTTATAAAATGAATTTTGTAATTATAACTCAATTAAAAAATCAAGAAGAAAGAATCTATGAATGGTTAGATTATCATGTAAAGGTAGGATTTGATTCATTCATAATCTTTGATGATTTTTCGGAAGACAATACTGTTGATGAAATAAGAGAATTCTCTGAGAAATTTCCTGAAGTAAAAATTGTTTTAAGTAAAACTGATGGTATTGGTGGTACATATAGTAAAAAACAGTGTCTAAATTCAGAGTCATATGGTTGGGATAAAAGCTTAAATCAAAGAATAACTCGCTCTTACACAGCTGGTAATAAAATTGCAAGAGAAATTAATCCTGACTCAATTTGTGCTATAATTGACGTAGATGAGTTTATATTTACTGATTCTGATTTAAAGGTGACTAGTATTTTACAAGATATCTTTCTATCAAATAAATGTAAACAAGTAAAGGTGATTAATTTTGATGTACTAGATAATTATCAATTACAAAAAAATTTAATATTAAATAATCTAGAAACTTTACAAACTTGGAACTACAAGGATTTAGATGAGAACAGTCTCTGGAGAACAAGATCTAAATGTATAATAAAAAGTAGTGAAGTGAATCAAATAACATTTGTTCATGACATACTGAATGGACAATTTCCTAAACAAGTAGTTGAGTCTGAAACATACACAGAAAGAAACTATGAGAGATTAAGATTATTGCATTTTAGAAAACCTAACTTACCAACAAATGATATTTCTTTTAATAGAGATGAAAATACTATAAATAAGTTCAAAAAAATATTAAATTCATTATGATGAATGATAAAAAAGTTTGTATTTGTATACCAGCCGGTAGAAAAAGATACTTAGAGATTCTTGTAGATTATCTATTGAGGGAATTAGATGTAATAGATGAAATAAGAATTTGGGTAAATACCACAAATCAAGATGATTTGGAATATATTGAAAGCCTTCCACAATTTAATGAGATATTTACATTAGATTATAGTGCAAATTCAGACCCACATATTGGTGTAAGTTATGCGATTCCTCTTTTCTTCAAAAATTGTTGTGATGAGAATACTATTTATCTTAGATTGGATGATGATATGGTTTTCTTAGAAGAAGACTATGTAAAAGAAACTATTAGGTGTCGATTAGATAATCCAGAATACTTTTTAATTCTAGGTAATATAATCAACAATTCGGTTTGTGATTTTAATCACAAATTAAATGGTGCATTAGATACTCATATACAATTCAATGAGTCTGCTACATGTCAAACTGGTTGGGCTAGTGAAGAGTTGACTTTACAAAAACATAACTCTTTCTTTAATAATTATCACAAAAATCAATTGAATCTTTATAAAATTGAAAATAAAAGATGGTCTGGTAGATTTTCTATAAACTCAATTTGTTGGAATGGATCGGATTTTAATAAATTTGGCGGTGAGGTCCAATATGGAAATGAAGAAATTTGGTTAACTGAAGATAGAAATAATTTAATTTTTGGAGACAAAATATGTTGTCATTATTCTTTTTGGGTTACAAGAGATTATCTTTCTAAAACAGATGTTCTTGAACGATATAAATTATTGTTAAATTAATAAAAATAATAAATTTTGATGAAATATGATTTTTTAATTGTTGGATCTGGACTATTTGGATCTGTCTTTGCATACGAGATGACAAAGATTGGAAAAAAGTGTCTTGTAATAGAGAAAAGAGACCATATAGCTGGTAATTGTTATACTGAGAATAAAGACGGTATAAACATACACAACTATGGTCCTCATATATTTCATACAAACGATAAGAAGATATGGGAATGGATAAATCAATTCACAGATTTTCATCCATATAAACACTCACCTAAAGTGAATTATAATGATAAGATTTATTCTTTTCCAATTAATCTTATGACACTTCAACAATTATGGGGTGTCAAAAATCCAGAAGAGGCAAAAGATAAACTTGAACAAGTAAAAGTAAAAATAGAAAATCCTCAAAATCTAGAAGAGTGGATTTTATCAGAAGTTGGTGAGGATATTTATAATACTTTTATAAAAGGATATACTACTAAACAATGGAATAGAGATCCAAAAGAGTTACCAACATTTATAATTAAAAGATTGCCTATAAGAACAAATTTTGATGATAATTACTTTTTTGATAAGTATCAAGGAATTCCAGTTGGTGGATATACTCAAATATTTGATAAAATGCTTGAAGGTATTGATGTTAAATTAGGCATAGATTACTTTTCAGACAAAGAATATTGGAACTCATTTGCGGATAAGATTGTTTTTACTGGTAAAATTGATGAGTTTTTTGATTATCAATTTGGTGAGTTAGAATATAGATCACTACACTTTGATAATAAGAGAATAGAATCTGAAGATTTTCAAGGTTGTTCTATTGTAAACTATACAGATGTTAATGTTCCCTATACCAGAGTTACTGAGCACAAACACTTTGAGAATTCCAAATCAGATGTAAGCTGGGTAACATTTGAATATCCGAAAGATTACACAAAGAATGATGTTCCTTACTATCCAATAAATGATGAAAAAAATAATACCATCTATAATAAGTACAAAGAATTATCTAAAAATATTGATAATGTTATATTTGGTGGTAGATTGGCTGAGTATAAATACTATGACATGCATCAAATAATTGGTTCAGCTCTAACAAAAGTTAAAAAAGAAATAGGTATTAAAGTCTCTGAATAATACTTGCGACATCACCGAGTTCAAGAACCTTACTTTTATCAAGTAGAAACTCAATATCATAAAAGTTAAAGTGAAATGTCATTGTAAAGTCTTGAGCATTTACTTTTTGTTGTGAGTAGTTAAAATCTTGATCCGATAGACTTTTGAGAATAATTTCATAAAATCTTATAACGTATATCGCATCTCTGTGTATATCTACACAAGTCACTGTAAATGGAAATACATACTGATTATCAGTATCTAAATAGTGTTTAGATATAATATCAAACATTAGCCAATAGTTTAAGTCAGAATCTACAGATCTAAATGTGACTGTTAGGTCGTGAGTTGTAGTAATGTCTTGAATGTTCTTTGCTGGTTTGAATTGTCTTTCTTTACCTCTCATTAATATCTGCTTAGGCATATCAAAACTAATACCTGGAAAGTTAACTGACTTTATTGTTGAGTTTATATAATCAATGATATTTTCATATTGAATCCAATTCTTTTCAAGAATCGGAGCATATGTATCGATGATATCCTGTGGTAGAAAATCAGATGGTAAGTTAAATATAAACTGACTACTTTGACTATTTAATCTCATCCGCCTTTTAATTTTTTCATTTTATCACTGAAATCACTCAATCCTGTAGGTTTTTTAGTAGGTTTAACCTCTGTGGATATTTGTTTTTCTTTGATTATTTCTTTAGTCTCACTCTTAATTGAAGTATCTAGTATAATTTGTTGATTTAAACTTTCTTGAGGAATCTTTTTATTTAAATCTACAGCTTGTTTATTTAATTCAGCAACATTTTCTTTATTATCAAAAATCTTGAATAACCCAGTATAAATAACTGAAGTTGTAGTTTTACTAACACCAACAATATAAAATACGTTTATACCTGATGAATATATATTTTTAACTTCTTTAAATTTAGCTTGAGATATCTTGAACACACATTGACCACCTTTAAGGTCAACAACTCCAGCTTCTGTATAAAGTGGCGTATTAACTTCAATTTTATCATTTTTAATTATCATTCTAATTTCATCAAATCCACTTAAGTCAAAATACTGTGGTGAAGTTGATAATCCAGTTGCAATAGAGAATCTGAAAATATTATCAAAAGGATAAAGAAGAACTTGTATTTGACCATTACCATAGAAAGTTTGTGACTTAAATAGCGCATTTTCTGATTTAGCAATTACATTATATTTGTCTACTAAAACTGGGAAAGGTACTTGAACCGTTTCAACAACAACATTTGACGATCCAACAGTTTGATTACCATTTACAGTTGGTGTTGTATTTGCTGAAGTGTTACTTGGAGCATTTGATAAAAGTCCACCAGTTTGATTTGGCGATGTTGATGTTTGATTTAATACTTGAGAAACAGTTTGTATGTTAGTTGATACTCCTAAAATTGAACCTGCTGAGCTTGGAGCTATTTGAGCAGGTGGTCTAGGTGGTAGATTTTTCATTTTTAATGAACCCATAGAATTTCCTAACCCAACTAGAGATGGATCTATAGCATTTTTAATATTATAGATTTTAGGCTTAGACGCTTTGTTGAGATTTATCTTAATTAACTTAAGTGAGTATTTAGCAACCTCATCTTGTAACATACCATAAGAAGCTCTTCTTATTACATAGGAGTCATCTACAGCGTCTATTAGTCTCATTTCTACGTCTATAATTGCCGTAGTAGTTGAGTATTTAATTATAGGTCTATATTCTACTGTCTCATTAAAATTATCAGTAACTATAGTAGTAAGTGTTTTACCTCTTACGTTTTGTTCATACATAGTTATGTTATATTGAACATAAAATCTATTTCCTAAGTAGTATGAGTCATCAATAAATTGTTTGAATCCTGCTAGAGTTCCATTATAAATTCCATATATCTCAAAGAAGTCACCATTTACACTGTGTTCTATCATCAATCCTAAACTTTGATACTCTGGTGTTTGTGGAAGAGTTGTTGCTAACTTAGGTGCTAACAAATAAGTAGTTATACCATTAATTGTTTGTACCGAATTGATAAAGTGAAAATCTATAAATATTGGTGAACCTGTATTGAATCCATTGGTATCTGTTAATATAGCATTTAAACTATTATCTTTTGGTCTGTTATCGACTCTTTGGTTTGATACGGCTCCTAATGCTGGTATCTCAATACTAATATTTTTACCCCAAAGTTTTTCTTGGAATAGTAGAGGAGGTGACGTAAAGTTCATTAGATATTGCTGACTTATATCAGTCATATCAAAATAAAAATTACTTAAATCATAAGTTCTTTGATTAGTTGTATCATACCCATATACTCTAATATAGAAACCCAGATATTCTCCGAAAGTCCAGTTTATTGGAAGGTGAATTCTAATAGTGTCATGTCTTGTTGGAGTACTTGTACCATAGTTTTTGACCTGTAGGAATGAGTAATATGAAGTATCTACCTTACCATATCTATTTGATACTTGGTCAAGCTTAAATAACTGATTTCCTATTGTGTTTCCAGTAGCACTTGAATCAACAGCAACATAAGAGTTTAATTGATTCTTACTATTAACTAAAACATCAAAAGCCTCTGATATATTATTAAGATCATCATAAATGTACTCTATTAATACATTCTTATCGACTTTTACAAATTTATTAATTTTGGCCATTTTAGCTACAGATAGTTTAATCTATATATAAAAAAAAAGACCTTTCTATTTAGAAAGGTTTTCTTTTATTAGTCTTTGTTTTACATACTCAATTATCAAATCATCTGATATACTGTTATGTTTAGTTTTAATAGATCTCCATAGTTCTTGTTCTTCTATTGCTAGTTTTTCAACTTGTTGATTTAGTGGCTCTATTAATTTTTCAAGTTTATTTCCTTCATCCTCAAAGTCTTTCATTACTTTATTGATATCTTGTAAAATACCCTCCGAGTCAGCATTTTTACTATAAGCCTTCTCTTGTATCTCTTCAATCTTTTTAAGAAGATTATCTAGATTACCTGAAATCTCTCTAGCTCTTCTTCTATACATTTCTAGATTAGAATTTATTTTAAGATATTCTCTTCTAATTCTAATAGCAGCATTTATAAAGTTTTCGTCAATCATTTTTGGGTTGAATCTTTTTTTACTCTAGTTTTTCTAGTAGTTGGTTTCTTTGGTGTTTCAGACTCATTTTTTTCAACTTTTTCATCATGTAATTGAGTAACTGAATCTGTAATTTGAGAATTCACTTGCTCTTTAAGTCCGCCACCATAAACAACTTCTTTAATTTTTTGTCGAATCATATCTTCAATCATTTTTGGATTTGATAATATATTCTGAGTAAATTCTGATGCTAGGAAATCTATAATACTTGTGTTATATGAATCCTCCATCATTTCAATAAAGTCAGGTCGAGGTATCTTATTTTTAATTTCAAGAGATATTGAAAAATCTTTTATTCTTTTTACATTCTTGAACATAGTTATAATAGGATCCTCAGTCTGTACTGGTTGATGTGTAGGTTGTTGATTCATACTTGGTTCTTGTATTTCAGTATCTCTATTTACTTCTACTCTCATCACCGGTTCATCGACTACTGGTGGTCTTTGTGTTACTACCGGTAGTTCATCTTCAGAATCCTCACCAAGTATTTTAGCAAATGCTTGTTGTTGATTCATCAATTGTGAGGAATTATCAACAGTAGCTCCATATTTTCTAGCCAATTCAGCTTTTTCGTCTTCTTCAGACATCATAACGACCGCACTTTCATTCACTGCTGGTGTAAGTTCTCCACCAAATCTATTTGAGATTTCTTCTGGATCTTCTTGTAGCATATTTGTAGGAATGTTTTTTATTTTATCCGCTAAAATGTTATAAGCACCTTGGTTATTAAAAAATATTCCTGGGTCAATTTGTTCTGTAAAATGATTTGTATCTGTGAGCGTTCTTACATCGATTTTTTGTTTATTTTCAAGAATAGCTATGTTCTCGAAAGAGTCCATGACTTTTATAACTTCACCTGTTTTATTATTTTTGAATATTCTATTAGCTAAATTCATTGTGATAAATTTTATTTTCTTATATCTTATATAGTAAGAAAGTCATTTGTTTATTCAAAATAAAAAAAATCCCATATTTCTATGGGATTTTTATTTATAGATGTATTAATTACATTACATATCTGCAAAAAAGTCATCCTCTTCTTCACTAGCTGACGTTGTACTAGGAGTAGAACTAAAGTTATCATCAAAATCGAAATCATCAGAAGACGGTTTTGATTCTTGTTTAGCTGCGTTGAAAGATCCTGAAGACTTACCAGTTAAGAAATTTGTAATTTCTGTAATTTTTGACTGTTGTTCTTCTGTAAGAGCTTTTGGAGAAAACTCTTCTAAGTGATGGTCACGGTCAATTAAGAAATCTTTAATTTTACCTTGTGCATTTGGATCAATTTTACCATCTACAAGTGGTGCATTCTTGAATGCTTGTTTCTCTTTAAAGTAAATCGGAAGAGAAGAAGTCTCAGGCTTAAACATACTCATTTTGTAGTCAGGGTAAGTTTCGTCACCAGTTTGGATTTCTTTTACTACAAGTACGAAATCTTTACCAGCTGCTAAATCAAAGACATTACAAGGAACACCAGAGATTTCTCCGTTTTTCTCAGCTTGAATTTTATCTTTAATTGTTTTACCATATTGGAAGATTAAAATCTTACCAACTAATTCTGGTTGTTGCTCATCTTCGATAACTAAAACATAAGAGTAGTATTTTTTAGAATACTTCAACATCTTAGATTTCTCGATGAGAATTGCATTTTTAGAATTTTGCATTGTATAGTACAAATCTGTCAAAGGACACTTCTCGTTGAAGTTCTTTGGAGAGTCAAACCATCCGCTCAATTCTTTTTGATTTTTGATATCAACATAGTGAGTAATTTTCTCAATTGCTGATTGTCCAACCTTACCTTCTTGTGTTAAGTTAGGAAGAAATCTTACTACAGATCTCCATCCTCTTTTTTTGTCCTTACATTTAGAAAGGTCAACTCGGTATATACCGTCGTTGTTTGTTGCTTTTTGTTCATTAAGGAAGTCCATCTTCGTGTCCAAACCGCCGTTAAATAAATCATCTAATTCTGCCATAATTGCTTTTTATTTTTTTATATTCAAGTCTTGTGACCTGATTAATATTTATATTGTTTTATGTTTAAAAAGTTTAGTGTTTATTAGAAATTACAAACCATATTTTGATTTTGTTAAGTTGAAGTGATCAAGTACCTGAGTAGATGTTTGTTCACTAGTGTAAATTTTAACTTGAGCTATGTATCCACCCCAGAAAGAAACATTATTTCCACCTGAGAAGTGAGAACCAATAAATGTATTTTGAGATGTATAGTTAGAAGTTACATTTGTATTTTGACTCACCTGAGCGCCATTTATATAAAGTGTCATTGTGTTTGATGTTGTATTAAATGTCATAGCAACATGTTTCCAAGTGTTTAACGGAAAAGAACCATATGAGACCTCAGTATAAGATCCACCAACACCAGCATAAAGAGTTCCTGAAGCTATCCAGAACGGTGAGTCTTGTGAAGATACTATATTATGTGAGAATGTTGTGTTATTAGCATAAACCCAAGCTGAAATACTATAACTAGAACCAGTTGGTATTGGTTGACCAATCGAAACAAAATCACCACTACCATCAAAACTAAATGTATCAATACCGCTGATTGTTGTATGAGTAGCATTTGTTACTGTTCCATCATTTCCTTTATAACTGATATCGAACCAAGTTGTACCAGAACCAGGATAAGAATCTGTATCAGAAGCGTCTAAATTCATCACAAGTGAATTATCCCATATTGTTTTATATGTAAGATAATTATTTAATACTTGTGTTGATGTAATATCATAGTTGTAAACTTTCCACATTGAAACTCTACCATCAAGATAACCAGTAGCGCCATTTAGATACATACCACTTGTTCCATCTGTTCTACCTAAAGTCAACCAAGTGTCTCCCGGATTTAATTTATTAATAGTTCCGGAATTGACTAAACTACCATTCACATATAAACTGAAATTTTGAGTTGTGTGATTATATGCACTTACTATATTATACCAAGTATTTGCTAAAAAACTAGGACCTGTTACATAACCACTTCCACCACCATCATAAACACCAGCATTTATTTGACCTCCAACAAAAGCCATTTGAGCATCTGTAAATCCATTTATTGCTTGACCACCCCACTCTCCTATTATTATACCATTAGATGTTGTTTTATTATTAACCCAAACATCAAATGTATAACTTGTATCTAAATTAGTCCCAAAAGAAGGTGATTGAATATAAGCACTTGATCCATCTAAATCAATTACTTTATAATCATTATAGAATTTTTCATAAAATGAGCCCCATATAGTAGAGTTATTAGAAAATCCACTTAAGTCATTAAGAGTTGTTCCTGAAATTGAAGTTCCTGAGATAAACATTACTAAATCTCCTGTCTCAGTCCAAGAAGTCCAGTAACCATTTGATAGTAAATAGTTTTTTGCATCTAAAGCAGATGATGGTGTGTAACCAGTAACAACTTTAACTAGGTTAGAAAAGTCTGAGTTATCAAAGTTAAAAGTGCTAAAAAATCCAACACTACCAACATTTCCATCATTTGGTGTTGGTTGATCTTCTGTAGCAACTGTAGTTGCAATAATGTAACCTAAATCTTCGTCGGCTCCGCTCCACCATTTAACACCAGAATAATTAGAATTATAAGGATTAGTTGTATCTACACCAACTAAAAGATTACCATATCTTTCAGTTCCACTTGGTGTCCCACCACCTGTATATCTTGCAAAAGGTCTAGCTGTTGACATATACTATATATTAATTACAAAAAGTGATGTGTTATAACTTTAGTAATATCATTTTCAGCAAATGTAGACCTTAAGACTTGATAAGACTTATCACTACATTTGACAAACTCGACTTCACCTTTTCCAAGAGTAACAACACCACCAGTTTCTTCATCAACATAATCTTCTAACCAGAATCCCTTAAGTGGTCTAAAACCAGTTGCTTGATAAACTCTTTTAAGTGAGTCTACAATTTCTGGTAAATTCGACTTATCATAACTACCAAGTGTAAATAACATAATCGGATAAGCTGATATTTTACCAGATTCAATATTTTCTAAAAATAATTCATCAAATGTTTTATTGGTAATTCCTGAGATTCTGACTCTTGATACAGAATTATTTACGTCATCTAAATAAACATACTCAATATTTCTACTCAATGTATTTTTATTAATACTTTCTGATTCGACATCTAAAAAAAGTTCTTTCCAAGTCTGACCAAATAACTCATCTGGTTTTCTAAGCTCCCAATTTTCAGGAAAACTTTCCATATCATAATAAAGTTCAGATTGAATTTTTCTATTAATATTGATGCCTGTAAAATAAAAATATCCAGAGTCTATAAAATCACAATTACTAATTATATTATCGTCTACTAAATCAATTAAAATATCTTTTACATCTAAATGATTAGCAAACTTTGATGACTCAAACAATTGATATCTCTTAAGGTATTTCATTTAGAAATTAAGTAATATTTTTACAGTATAATCATATACCTCATAGTTTTCAACATCAAATCCTCTATTACCTCTTGATACATCAAATACAACTTCTTCATAATCTAAAGTTGGTAGAATAGACGGGAGTACCTCATCTAAGTTAGATTCTAAATCTAGTAATTTCATTTTACCGGTTGAGTAAGAATCTGAATATCCACCTATATTGATAGTAACACAAGGTTTATACATATCTAAAATTTTACTTATAGAGTATTCTTTTGCCTTAGTAATGTCTCTTTCATGTATAGTAACATCTCTTTTCTCATCTCCCTTGAAAGTTGCACCAACTTCAATACCTATTTCTTTATAATCATCTATGTTAAAGTTTTGACACTGCCATTTTTTATCAGTAACATAATAACTCTCATCACTTTGTCTTAATAAGTAAGAAGGATAAGAACCAATAGAAAGAGTTGGATAAACTATCGCTTTAATTATGTGAATAATAACTCTTAATTTTGTTTTACTATCTGTTTCTTTAACCGAAAGTAAACCATTATATTTCATATTATTTGGTTTATCCCAGTTTTCGACATCTCCATAAGCAATACAACACATTGTGTATTTTTCCTTTTCTTGTGAAATAGTATCATAAACATCAAACATTCTATCGTTGATATATTCAACATCAACTTTATCTATAGATTGAAACATTTTATCAACAA
>JACCDX011665118.1_pt1 | contig 39168 bp, 8 predicted proteins | sample 7449681 | NCBI WGS metagenome assembly JACCDX01 (sample SAMN15323450, study PRJNA562643) | freshwater metagenome | isolation source: river surface water | place: USA:Blue River Watershed | collected 2017-08-18
ACGGCGGTGGTCAGGTCCACACGGCGGGTGGCTTGCAGTTGGATGGTGCCGCCCAAGGCGTTGGCCACAATGTGGGCGGGGTCGGTCACCACGCCGTTGGCAAAGATGCGGCCACTGACGGCGATGGTTTGTGCAGCAGCAATGTCGATGTGGCCCGCCTGCAGGGCCACGGCGGACACGTCTAGCAAACCGGTGGCGGTTTGGCTGAAGGTGTCGGCGTTGATTTGGATGCGGCCAGTTTCTGCCGCTAGGCTGCCGCTGTCGGGGAAAGAGTTTGCCGCTAAGTTAGTAGCCGATAACGTGCCGCTGTTTTGAACATCAGGGGCGTTCAGGCTGACGGTACCGGCAGGCCCGCCGTTCACCCCGCCCGTGGCGTTGGCGCTGAGGGTGCCGCTGTTCAAAATAGCGCTGCTGGCTTCTAGCAACAAACGGCCCGCGCGGCGTACCAAGCCTGTGGCTTCGATGGTGCCGCTGTTGTTGATGACGCCGCTTTGCAAGCGGCTGGCAGCTTGGGCCGACAAGATGATGAGGCCGCCCGGGGCTTTGATGGCATTTTTGTTTTCCACCAAGGTGTTAATGGCTGCCGCTGTCACGCGCACACTGCTGAGCGCGCCGCCACCGTCAAACTTCAGCTCAAAGGTTTCACCTGCCGCCAAGGCCACGGTGCCTAGGTTGGCCACGATGACGCCACTGTTGCGCACTTCGGGCGCGAGCATGGCGATGTAGCCGCCCAGCGCGGCGCGCAGCTCGCCCTCGTTTTCTACCTTGCCACTGCCGCCGTTGCGGGTGAGCTTGATTTGCCCATCCATGAACTCTTGATTCGCGGCGTTGTGCGTGGTGGCTACTAAACCACCCACATCGACGCTGGATGACTTACCAAAGTACACACCTTGCGGGTTGACCAACACCACTTGGCCCGGCGCGGTGATGCGGCCCAAGATTTGGCTGGGCTGGGTGTCGTTCACGCGGTTGAGTGTGGCCGCTTGTGCATTGGGCTGCTGAAAGTTGACCGTGGCGTCTTTGCCGACATTAAAGCTGTTCCAGTCGAGCACCGCGCGTTGGCTGGTTTGGTTGACGTTGAGCGTGCTGCCCGATTGGCTGATGGTGGCTTGGCCCGCGTTGACCTGCCCGCCGGTGGGGAGCTGGGTGGTAGACAGTTGGGTGGTGGGCACCGCAGTAGTCTGGGCCAGCACCGGCATCGAGAACAGACCCGCAATGCCTAGAAGATGCGCCAACACACAGATAGAAGCACGCGATGGCGCACGAGACGCAGACACACCCGCGCTCAGACGTGCGAGAACGTCTGAATCGAAGGGGCGTGTTTCTACAAGGCGCGGCATAGCCATTCCGATTCGGAATGGCGGCGGCTTTCTTGAAAGGGGTGTACGACTTTTTTTCACGCGCAAAGGTTTCTACGCGTTAGAAAGGAACGGTGACTTGCAGCCAATAGCGGTTGCGGTCGCGGGTGCCGTCTTGGTCGTTGCCCGTTTGGGTGGGGTTGGGGTTATGACCCTGTTTACGTGCCCATGTGGCTTTGAAGTTCACACCGTCGTCATTGGTGTAACCAATGCTGGCGCCAAAGCCTTTGTAGGTGTTGCGGTTGTTTTGAGGACCACCGGGGTAGCTTGGGTCATGCTGCAGCCACAGTTGGCCCCAGTCATAAAAGCCCGTCAGGTTGATGCCTGACTCTAGGTTGTGACGCAACTCAAGCTGAATGAGTTGCGCATCGGTGCCCGAGCCCTCGCCCGTGGGATAGGCGCGCACGCCGTTCATGCCGCCAAGCTGCATCTTTTCAGAGGAGTCGAGGTTTTTGTCAGCCAACTGGCCGGTGTATGAAATGAAGGCTGACGTTTGCGTGGTCAAAGACTGTTGCCAAGTACCGCTGACGCGGACTTTGTTGAACACGCCTTCGGTTTGCACGGTGGTGGCATCGGTTTGCTGACTCAAAGAGCCATCCAAGTTGATGTTTCCGTGCGAGAGTTGTAATGAATAGGTACCCGTTCCACCGCCCGGATTCAGATCGCGGTAGAAGCCAGCGACTTGGGCCGCCATGACTTTGGCTTCGTAGTCAGACATCAACAAGCCTTGTGCCGAGGTGTTTTGGAACTTCTTGGCATCGGCTGTGACGGTCACAGTGGCACTGCGATCATCGGCACGCAACAGCGGATAGACCCATTCCATACCTTGGGTCACGGCTCGACCGACTGCGCCGACCATGCCCTGCTCGCCCACGACGACTTCGTAGTTCATGGCTGATACGTTCATCCCCATGCGCCAGCCATCGGCACCCACGGGTACGCTGTAGGCCAAGCGGGCGTAGTCGCTGCCACGGGTATGCACCGCCACCACGTTGAGCATGTCAGCCAAGTCATTCGGGTTGAACCAGGTCAGGGATGCCATCAAGCGGATGGCACCTGTCGAACGAGAGCCACCGTTGTCCGTGGTCAGCTCAGCCTGACGGGTGCGACCTTGGTACAACTTAAGCAATAGCTCTGTCTCGCCCGCTTCGCGGCCTTGGCGCAAGGAGCCTTGGGCGCTCATACCTGGCAGGTCGTTAGCCAGAGCCAAAGCGCGGTCCAGTGACTTGGAATTCAAAGGCTCGCCCACCTTCTGCTGGGCTTCGATGATGGCGCTGACGTGGGCCTGGGTGTTGGGCAGGTCTTCAAGCTCTTGCTCGATTTCGACTTTGGAGAAGACAGATTCAATGACGTCCACGGTCAAAACGCCTTCGCTCAGGTCTTGCGGCGGCAGGATGGCGCGGGCCAAGTAGTTGTTTTTGCGGTAGTACTGCTCAACCACCATGCCGATTTCGAGCATTTGCTCGTAGGTCATGGGCGTGTTGGTGAAAGGCTCGACGATGCCTTTGAGCTCCATGTCGCCAAGAATGGTGACACCTTGAAATTTGATGCTTTTGAGGGTGATGAGTTCTTTGGCCGCTTGCTCAACCTCTTGGTTTTCAAGCATTTTTTCCATGGCTGCATCGACCAAACCGCGTGGCTGCTTGGGTTTGGCAAAAGTTTGGCCAGTCACGGCCTCAGCCCATTCGGTGACAGGCAATTGGGTTTTGTCCTCAATCGCGCGCAACACGCGGCCTGCGTCTTTGGGCGCAACAGGGTCGTAGATTTCCAACGACCCGGCCAAAAGACACAGGAACGCAATCGCAGCAATGATTCGCGACCGAGTTAATTTCACAAAACGAGCACTAAAACAACCATAGGGGTTGTCTTACTGCAAGTTTCGTGCCTTGCCGTTTTTTGACGGTTTTGTAGGGGTTTGTAGGCTTTATCGCGCGCTAGCCCTTTATTTATCTAACTTTAATAAACCATCACTGTGGTTTATTTGGAGGAATACTCTCAATGACTTGAACCACCAACTCAGGACCAGCCAAGTTTTGGCGCGGGATATAGGCCTGCACCAACCATCCCGTTTTGCGATATTCCTGCGAAATTGCATCGGCCAAGTGGTTCAAATCATGCTGATTGAGGGGGCGATTGGCGAATGGAGCAACCACCCGTTGCAGCTGCTCAGTGGTGAGGCGCTGGTTGCCCAAGAACTTGAAGCGCTCCACAGTGACGAGCGTGGCATCGCTCAGCACGGCCTGAGGCGGCAGCGATTCGCGCTTTTTTGTGGCCTGCTGTAGCTGGTTTTGCCTGATGTTTTGCTCGGTTTGGCGCATCAAGGCGCCTGCGTCAAACACAGGCATTGTTTGTGCAACGACGCTAGCCGCGGTGAAAAAACCCAGTAAGAGATGGCTCGCAATAAGAAAGCGGCGTCGGGGTGTCATTAAAAACGAGTGTCGACTGATAACCAAAAACGGTTGCGATCATACGCGTCGCTATTCTCCGGCGCCTCGCCGGTGCGGCGTGCCCATGTGGCTTTGACGTTGATGCCTGAGTCGAGTTTGTGCGACAGGCTCAAGCCCACACCGCTGAGGCTGGTACCTGGTTGGGTGTTGCCACCCGCATCTTGCCATGGGCGGACACGGCCCACATCGTAGAACTCGGCCAACGTAGTTTTGGCAGACAGCCTTTGGCGCAGCTCAAAGGTGGCGATTTGGCCTTTGCTGGCCGCGCCCTCGCCCACACCGTAGGCACGAATGCCCATGGGGCCGCCGAGGTAGAGCTTTTCAGAAGCGTCTAAGTTCTTGTTGGCGTGTTGGAGGGTCAGACCAAAGTAAGCGGAATTGATGCCACCCAAGGGCTGAAGAATGGTGCCGGTGAACAGAAACTTGGTGAACGTGCCGCCTGTTTTCTCGTCCAAGAGATCGGCTTGCTGATTGGGCGAGCCAGTCATGTCGACTTCACCTTTAGACAAACGTGCGTCGTAGGTAAACACCGCACCACCTGGCGCCATTTCGCGCTCAAAACCCTTGAACTCGATGCCCATGACACGGGTGTTGTAGTAAGCCGACTCGTTCAGGCCCAAACCTTGGTTACGCAGCTTCGCAGTGTCGTAGCGCAGGCCCAAACTGCTGTACTCAGCAGGCGTGTTGACCAACTCATAGGCCAAGAAAAGGCCCTTTTTGACGGCTTCGCCGCTGGCGTACGTGGCGTTTTGAACGGTTTCTACTACTTCGTAACTCAGGTCAGAGACGCGGGCGCCAAGCTTGAGGCCATCGAGTCCTGTGGCCCAGGCGAATGCGGCTTGCAAGAACTGGCTGCCTTGTGTTTTGATGCCTTGCACAGACAAGGTATTGCCTTGCCCCAGCGCGTCGTTCCATACCAAGCCCAAGCCCAAGCGGCGTGCGCCTGTACCTTCCAACCCTTGGTTGTCCAGCAAAAGCTCGTATTGGCGAGACTGCTTGGCGTAGTGTTTGAGGATGAGTGCGGTTTCATCTTCTTGGCTCAACTGCGGGGCGGCTTGCACGGCTTTTTCGGCAGCACTCACAACGCTGAGCTGTTGGTTGAGCTGAGTTTGGCTCACTTTCGTTTCGATGACGCCCACTTTGAGCACCCCATTGCGCTCGAGCGAGCCCACTAAGGTCGCACGGGCCACCATGTTTTTGGACTGGTAGTAGCTGGAGATGCGGGCTGGAATGACAAACGCCTGTTCCAAATCCAGCTCTTGGCCAATAAACTCTTGAACCACCTGTTGCAGTTCGCTGTGGCTGAAGGCTGTCACGCCATCAAATTGAATTTCGCGGATGGTTAAGCGCACGTCTTGCAGGGCTGGCACTTCAGGCTTGACAGGTACCACGGTTGATTTCGCAACAGCGGCAGCCACAGGTTGAGATGCCACCACAGCCTCAGGCTTGCTGACGACGGGGTCAGGCTTGCGCTGGATGGGCGCTGGCACAACAGGTGCAGGTGCAGCCGATAGCTTGCTTTGCGCTTGTACTGGCTCTGGTTCAGCCTGCACAGGAGCAACCATCTCAGTTTGTGATGCTGCCAACTCTGGCTCTTGCGCTTCAGATGCACTGAGCTCAGGGGCTGGTGCCACCACCGAGGCCTCAGGCGCAAATACATGGTCGCCCACCACAAAGTAGGCAACCATGCCTGCGGCAATGATCAAAGCAGCGAGTATTTGTTTCATAAAGTCTGTTCGGTGACTGGCTTGCTAAAGCACCTCTTATGCCAGCACGTCTGACGAAGAGTCGACATACGCGGGAGTTTCTGAAGTCTCAGGATGCAGATTTACCGCAGCGTGCCCACTTCAATGACTTGAACCACCAACCGCCCACCGCCAAACGACTGGTCGGGGATGTAGGCCTTGGCCCTGAAACCTGCTTCACGGTAGGCGCGGTTCACGGCAGAGGTGACGACCGAAAGTTTGTCCACCATCAGGCGCTTTCCGATGTGGCCCTGCACCGCCGCTTGCAAGCGAGCGGTGGGCACCAAGGTGTTGCCCGCAATGACGATGCTGTCCACTTGCACACTGAAGTCATCCGTCCAACGCATGCGTGGGTAGTACTCGATCGGAAAGCCTTCGGGCGCAGTCACATCAGCGCGTCCGCCCAGCTCAGGGCTGTTGGCCAGCAAGCTGCCCGCGCTGGGGGATGCATGTTGCGCCAACGCGTGGCCTTGGCACAAGGCCAGCACCAAGCTGGCGCCAATCAGTGAAGTCCGCATGGTTTAGCTCCTGACGTGCGATAAAAACTCGACCCACCTGATCTGCTTGGGCAGACAAATGGCATGCAAGTCGTAATAAAACTGAATCTTTTGGCGGGCCGCTTTACCCATGGTTTGGCGCAACTCTGGGTCTTGTAGCAAGCGCACCACTTGGCCGATCAGCGCGGTTTGGTCAAAAAACGGAGCCAACATGCCGTTTTTCTCGTGCTCCACAAACTCGCGCACGGGTTCGGTGTCACTGCCCACAATGGCACAGCCGATGCTCATGGCCTCCAGCAGGCTCCAGCTGGCCACAAACGGATACGTGAGGTAGACATGCACGGTGCTGACTTGCAGCAGGCTCACAAATTGGGGGTGCGGCAAATGGCCCACAAAGTGGACGCGGTTCCAGTCTGCCTCTGCAATGAGTGGTTTGACCTCGTCGATGAAGATTTGCTTCCAGCTGGCCTTGCCCGGCGGGGCTTTGCCATAGCTGGTGCCCTCGCCGCCCACCAACACCACTTGGGCGTTGGGCCGCTGCGCCAGCAGCTCGGGCAAAGCCCGCATGAAAACGTGGTAGCCGCGGTAAGGCTCTAGGTTGCGGTTGGCAAAGGTGATGACTTCGTCTTGGCGTGTCAGCGTGCGGCCATTGGGCAGCGTGAAGGTGGCCGAGTCGTTGGGGCAGATGCGCTTGGTGTCAATGCCATCGTGCATGACTTTGATCTTGCCGCGAAACGGCCAGGCGTACGTGTCGGCCTGAAAGTTGGTGGGCGAGATAGCAGCATCGGCGATGTCAAAGTGCATCACATTGTTGATGTTTTTCAGGCGCAAGCGGCAGGCGTCGCCTGGGTCTTGACTGGCAAATTCGGGGTCAAAACCCACGTCATTGCCATGTTCTGAGTAATTGAGTTCGCAGTAGAGCCCGAGCTTGGTGTCGGGCCACACGTCTTTGATAAACAGGCTTTCGCCCCAACCAGGGTGGGCCACCACCGCATCGGGGGTGAAGCCTTGGGCCTTGAGTTCCAAGCATTTGCGAAACACCGACTCGGCACGGATGATCTTGGTTTCCAAGTCCAGTGCCCAAGGGTGAACACCCGTGGCCGTACCTTTGGCGGGTTGGTAGGTATGGATGTGTACGCCCTCCCACACTTTGGGGGCCTCTTTTTTGAGGACCAAAGCATGAACTTCGTGACCCTCTTTCACCATCGCAGGCGCGAGGTGCAGGAACTGGCCTGGGAAGTTTTGGTGAACAAACAGCAGTTTCATCGCACCAACAGCTCTGTGCCGACCAACTCTTTGACGGCTTTGTCGATGGGTTGGACCGGAATTTCAAAGGCGCCGCTGTCCAGATTCAGGGCCTCAATGTCCAAACGCCCCAAGGTGCTGAGCAAGCGGTAACTGCCCATCTTGGCGTCGATCATGGCGTTGACCTTGTTGGCCAGCAAGCCAAAGTGTTCGACCTCTGAGTCGAGCACGGCCAAGGCGGTTTCTTTGCCGGCATCACGCAGCTTCTTGCGGCCGCGCATCACGCCTTGTGAGGTTTTGACGGCGCTTTCAAGCAAGTTCAAGCGTTCAATGCCCTTTTTGTATTGGTTCCAAGCCACGCGCACCGACTCTTTGGTTTTGTTGCTGATGTTTTTCTCTTTTTCAGCGCTCTCGCGGTAGTCGTAGGCAGCGGCTTGCGCTTTGCTAACCGTTTCACGGCCCGCAAACACGTTCCAGCTGAGCTTAATCAGGACAGAGTCTTCCTCTTTGCGGTAGAGCTGGCCCGCGTCGTTCTCACGGTTGCGCGTACCCACCAAATCGACGTTGGGCATGAAGCCCGCGTTTTCAACGCTGATGAGTCGATAGGCACGCTCTGTGGCCATGCGTGCGGCCTGCAATCGGGGGTTGCTGTCGCTGGCCTCTTCCATGGCGCTGTCCACTGATGCTGGCATACGCTTGTCCATGATCAGCACATCTTGGAAGGTTTTGAGGTCAGGCGTTTTGCCAAACACTTGTTCGTACGACGAAATCGCGTCACGCAGGCCTTGCTCGTACAACACACGGCGCTCGCGCACGATTTGCAAACGGGTGGCGGCTTGCAGCTCATCCACAATCACGCCGCCGCCGCGCTCAACGCGCTGCTTTTCCATCTCCAACTGGCGCTGGGTGGTGGCTTCGTTGATTTCGCTCAGACTGATCAACATTTGGTTTTTCAGAACATTCAGGTAGGCCGTCATGGCTTCGAGCAGCACTTCTTGCGAGGTGGCGCTGCGGTCGGCATCTTTCATCTGGCGCTCGACTTTGGCCACGCCCGTGGCCGCCAAAGTTTTGCCTCCGTTGAAAAGGTTTTGCGTCACGGTGACGGTTTTCTTTTCACGCGGCAAGTCGCTGAGTTTGGGGTCGCCGGGGTTGCCAGGTGTGGAGTAGCTGGTGGTACTGATCTTTTCGTTGCCGCGCTCAGCGGCCACGTCAATCTTGGGGTACCAGCCTGCTTTGGCCGCCACTTCGCGCTTTTCGGCCGCGGTCACGGCAAAGCTGCTGGCGCGCAGCATGGGGTGGGTGTCGCGCAGGTAAATCAATTCTGACTGCAGATCAGCCGCATACAAGGGCGAAGCCAAGCCTGACACCAAGCCGGCAATGGCCACTGAAATGAGGTTCTTTTTCATACGCACTTTCCTTAGATTTCTTTGAACGCGTCGGCTTTGAGCTTGAGCACGGGCTTGAGCAGCGCCCACATGATGGATTGGGTGTCGACCTTGATGTCGACCTCACCCACCATGCCTGGGGTGATCGGGTAGATGCCCGGTCGGTCACCCAGCCACGATTTGTCTGTGCTGACGATGACGCGGTAAAACTGTTCTTCGTTGCGGCCCAAGTCGGTGTCGGCGGCAATGCCGCTGACCGTGCCGTTCAAGCCTCCGTAGCGCAAGTAGTCATAGGTCGAAATCTTGACCAGCGCGTCTTGACGCATATTGATGTAGCCACGGTCGCTGGGACTGAGCTTGACCTCGATGACCAACTGGTCCTTCAGCGGCACAACCTCCATGATGGGCTCGCCCGGCTTGACCACGTTGCCCGCAGTCTGGAAACGCACGTTTTTCACCACCCCATCGATGGGGGCACGAATGACCGAACGGTCTTCTTGGTCGTTAGCGCGGGTCAGTTCTTCCGAGAGGCTAGCCATTTTGCGTTCCATGTCGGTGGCCTCGTTGGCCGACTCGCGGTTGAAACGCGCTTCTTCTTGTTGGCGACGCGCCACCGATTCGTTGATGCCGGCCTGCAAGCCCGTGATGGACTGGCGCAACGAGGCAATCTCACCACTCAGGCGCTCATAGTTCGACTGGCGCTGGAAATGCTCCAGCTGTGAGGTGAGCTTGTCTTTCACCAAATCGGCGGAAATGGCCACTTCTTGCTTAGCAATTTTGAAGCTGGCTTCCAAAGCCGAGAGCCGCTCGCGCGATTCGGCGAGCTTTTGACGGTTTTGGGTGACCACGTTGTCAAACGCCTGCAGAGAATTGCGGCGCTCATCGCGTCGGCTGCTGTGGCTGTGTTGTTCGGCCTCGACCAAATTAGGGAACTTGGCGGCCAAGTCGTCGGGCCAAACAGGGTCGATGCCCAAGGCTTCTGCATCGAGGCGGATTTTGGCGAGTTTGAGCGACGCCATGCGGGCGTTCATCTCGCCGCTGTTGATGCCACTGGTGGCCAAATCGAGCTGCACCAGCGGGTCGCCGGCTTTGACCTCTTGGTTTTCGCGCACCACGATGTCTTTGATGATGCCGCCTTCCAAATGCTGGATGACTTTGACCTTGTCAAACGGAATCACCTTGCCTGGTGCGGTGACCACGCGGTCAACACGGCCAATCAAGGTCCATAAAAAGATGACGACGAACAAGGCCAACAGGCGCCGCTGTGAGGCGCGCCATCGGGGTTCACCTAGGTCGTCCAAGACCTTGTCTAAGTTAATCGCTGTGTTTTTTGACATGTCACTCATGGTTTAGCAACATTCATACCGAGCTTGGGCAAGATGTCGGTGGCAGGCCCTGCCGCCACCAGCTTGCCTTTGTTCATCACCAAAATGCCGTTGCAGTGACTGAGCATGAAGGGGCTGTGCGTGACGACCACCACCGTGTGGTCTTTGGCCAGCTCTTTGAGGGTTTGGACCAAATGCAACTCTGAGTCTCGGTCGAGCTCAGCAGTGGGCTCGTCAAGTAGCAAGACAGGTGGGTCGTTGAGCAAGGCCTGCGCAATGGCAATGCGCTTGGTTTGACCGGCAGAAAAGCGCTGGGCACCCTCGCCCACTTGGGTGGCGTAGCCATCGGGCAAGTCGATGATGAACTGGTGGGCACAGGCGCGCTGAGCGGCACGGATGATTTGCTCGTCCGTCGCATCGGGGTTGGCCAAGGCAATGTTGTCGCGGATCGAGGCCGACAAGAGCTGGTTGGTTTGCGACAAATAGCCAATGCGTCCGGCCAGCTCGGTTTGGGTGAACTGGTGCAAGTCAGCGCCATCAATCAGCACACGACCTTCGTGCGGTGGGTACAGGCCGCGCATGATTTTGAGCAAGGTGGTCTTGCCGCTGCCGTTGGGGCCGACGATGCCGTGCAAGCCACCCGCGCCAATTTCGCCTGAAATAGGTTGCAGCAACAAGTTCTCGCTTTGAGGAAACTTGAAAGTCACGCCCTCCAAACGCAACGCACCTGTGGGGCGCGACAGGGAGATCACACTCTGGATGCGGTCGACCTCCATGGCAAACAAGGCGTCTAAGCGCTTTTTGGCAGCGCGGAACTGGCCAAATGTGCGCCACTGGCCTACCAATTGCACCAATGGCGAGACCATGCGGCCAGCCAACATATTGGTGGCAACGAGCGAGCCCATGCTGATGAGTTGATTCAGAATAGCCAAGGCGCCAATGCTGGTGGTCAGCACCGAGTTGGCCGTGGTCATGCCATGCGCCAGCTCGCGGTAGTGGTCGGCCTCGCGGCTGCGGGCCAGCGACTCGTTCATCCAGCGGGCGTAGTGGTCTTCCCAGCGACGCTGCACCGACTCGTTGGCGCCCAAGGCCTTGAGACTCAGGCGAATCGACGCCAGCTCGTTCAGGGCCACATCGCGGCTGACCAGCTGTTCGCGCTCGGTCTCGGTGGCGCCTCGGGTAACTTGGCCAGAGCGCCAAGCCAAGGTGACAAATGCCGCAATGGTGAGCAAGGCCACGGGCAACAAGGGCAAGGCCAACACGGCCACCACCACCAAAGACAGCAGCATAAAGGGCAAATCAATCAGCAGCATGGCTGTGCTGCCCGAGCAAGTGGTGCGCACAATTTCAATGTCGCGGTACACCGCTTGCCAAAAGCCAGCCGAGCGGCCTTCGAGTACCAAGGTGGGCAAATTGAGCATGCGCTGCAGGGTTTCGCGAGCGATTTGCACCTCCACCCGAGCGCCCACGCGCTGCAAGAGCAAAGACCGGCCGGCCCTGAACACATGGTCCATCACAATGGCAATGGCCATGCCAATGACCAGAGCTGCCAAGGTGGAGTAGCCCGCATGGCCGATGACTTGGTCATACACCTGCATGGTGAACACGGCCGCAAACAAGGCCAAGATGTTGATGGCCAGCGACAGGCCCAAGGCTTGGCGGTAGGCGTCGCGGTAAGGCCACAGCAGCTCGCGCAGCCAGTCTTGCTGCGCTTGGGCATCGGGCAACGACTGGAGCTGGTGCTCGGGTTGGGCATCGGGTGCTGTCACAAACTGCCAACCCCACTTGACGCCCTTGCGAGTTTCTTGGCTGACGGTGCTCACCGCCTCGTCAAAAGCTTGCTTTTTGGCCTTGAGCTCTTCCTTGTCGATGCGCAACCACGCACGCGCCCCGCCTCCCCCGTGGCGCAGCCAGTCAAGGCCAAACCACGCGCGGCGACTGCCTTTGTCGTCGGCACTGCCAAGGAATTCCTTTTTCATGATTAGCTGAAATGTCTGGAGCTTGCATCGATGCTGTCCGCAATGGCCACGTAGATGTTGTCACTGCCATGCTGGTACACCGAGAAACTTTGGCCGGTGTAGCCGCTGACATTGACCTGTCCAATTGGCGCCTGTGACCAGGTGCCGCCTGTGAGGTTGACGACGTCGCCTGTGTTGTTCGTGCCTGAGCCGTCGATGACCAGAACATGTCCTTTCTGATAAGTAGGGTCTGAGATCGCTGTGTTCGTCTCCCCTGTTATCGACAGCACATCCAGATGGTTTAGCGTGATGTTCTGGTTTCCAGCGCCAAGCTTGAAGATTTCGACGTTTTCCACCAAATCGTCGCGCTTGGTCGTAAAGTCCAAAGTCGCTGCAGCGGTGAATTCCAATGTGTCAATGCCCGTGCCGCCGTCGATTTTGAAGAAATCGACGATGGCGCCACGTTCGTTGTTGACAAAGCCCACTTGCAGCAAATCGTCGCCCGCGCCGCCCAAGAGCACATCGGCGCCGCCATTGCCTACCAAGGTGTCGTCGCCAGCATTGCCGATGAGTCGGTCAGCGCCTTTGGCGTTGCTTGGGGTCTTGATGGCGTCCGCCAGCAAGGTTTCGCCTTGCGTGCCTTCGATGTGCTTGACGGCAATATTGCTGTCGCCCGTGAGGAACGAGTCACCGTAGAAGATTTGCAAGTTGGTGTTGGCGTTGGTCAAACTGACATCGTCATAGCCGTCCCCGTCCACATCGCCCAAGGCGGTCCAGTAGCCGTTACCTGTGCGCAAGAGCTGAATGCCGTAGTCCTGCATTTCCAGCAAGCTGATGTCTTGCCAGCCGGATTGGCGGCCAAAGATGAGGTAAGACGAACCTAGGCTGGTCGTGCCTGCATTGTCAGCCTCTTGGTCGCCCGGGGCTTGGAAGATGAAGTCATCCAAGCCGTCGCCGTTCATGTCACCCACGCCAGTCCAGCTGTATTCGCCTGCACGGTCAAAGTCGACCGCACCGGTGATGCGAAAGCCCAAACGATTGGTGGCCAAGTCGGTGAGGTTCAAGTCGGCATTGTTCCAATGCCCAGATTGACCAAACACCACATACAAGCCACCGTTATTTTTGGCGTTGAAGTCGTTGGGATCACCACTATTGCCCAAGGCAGACAGCAGCAAATCGTCGTAGCCGTCGCCGTTGATGTCGCCCAGTGCCGAGTAGGTGCCGTTGAGTGTGATGCCGGTTTCAGAGATAAGTTTGGTCAATCGTGGGGCGCCGTTGCTGCCCGTACCGCTCACCCAGCTGGCTGGTGCCGTCCAGCTGGCGGCGTTGGCACCACCGTAGACGATGTAGTTGCTGATGTTGCTCGAGTCAGAGACCAACATGTCGGTGTAACCATCGCCGTCAATGTCGCCCACGTTGGCGTAGCGGCCAAAGTTCCCCAAGTCCACTGCGGTACCCAAATTAGAGGCGGAGGCATTGAAGCCCGAGCCCATGTTGGCGCGGCCAAAGTAGATCTCTCCGTTGGCACCGGCCATGAAGTCGTCGTAGCCGTCGCCATTGAGATCCCCCATAGCGACAGGTGCCCAGCCATTGCCCAAATAAGACGAGCTGCCGCCGCCGGTGTACACCACATCGGCCGTGGTGGCACTGGTGGTGTAGGTGTAGGTGGTTTGCGCATCAGGCACATCGGTGGCGTACAAGGGGTCGTACACCGTTGCGTCGTAGTCCAAGGCGTAGCCACTGGAGGTGGTGGGCAAGGCGTTGGCCTGTGCCACCGAGCCCACAGCGCCCGTGCCGCTGGTGCTGAGCGTGGTTTGCGTCACGCTGCCCGAGGTGCGGTTGGTGAACACGGTGTTGCCACCATCAAACACATACAAACGGCCCTCGTTGGAGGTGCTCCAGCTGTCGCTGTAGACGTAGCCGTCGTAAGCGTAATTGTCGCCAATGTTGTAGGTGAACGAGTTCACGCCCGAGGCCACGACCATCAGGTCAGACTGACCATCGCCGTCAAAGTCGCCCAGCGAGCCCAAGCCGTTGCCAAAACCTTCGGCTGCCGAGGCGCTGGAGGTGAGCTTGATGTAGCCCGCATTCGTACCCGTCGGCGCTTCGCTGGCAGACACGCTCAAACTGCCCAAGCCTCCAGCCGCACCATAGACCACATAGACATCCCCTGAGCGGTAAGCGGTGGAGCCCAACGAGATCGAGGCGCTGGTCCAATAGCCATTGATGTTGTAGTTGTTATAGCGGTAGACCTGGCTGGCGTAGGTGACGCTGGTATTGGCATCGCGCATGGCGAAATCCATGAAACCGTCTTTGTTGACGTCGCCAATGGCCACCAAATAGCTGTTGCTTTGGCTGTCCACGCCCATGTCCAGACTGATGGTGTCTACGCGGAACTGAGAGGTGAGGTCTACCGTGTCTTGGCCATCGCCACCATTGACAGTGTCGGCTCCGGCCAAAGGAGTCAAGGTGTCGTTGATCGCGTTGCCCGTGCTGCTGCCCATGAGGCTGTTGCTGCCATCGGTACCCACATAGGTGCTGCCAGAAGTGGTGGGCATGGCGTAGTTGGTGACCAACGTGCTGTCCCCAGGGCAGACAATTTTGAGCAACACCCCGTCTTGCAAGAACAACTTCGTGGTGATGTTGCTGACGCTGTCATAGCTACGGCTCGAACTCCACTGGGTGTAATCGGTCAAGCCAATGGTGTCTTCCGCCCCTGCGTTGATGAGCACTTGGTTGGAGCTGCCCGACATGGCACGCACAGCAGCCAAGTCAAGGGTGAGTTTGGTGGTAGCCGCTGCAGTGAGGTCGAGCACCTCAATGCCTTGCAGCGTTGGATGACTGCCGTTGACGAGATTGACGATTGCCTCGCTGAGCAGCAAGGTGTCCAAGCCATCGCCACCGTCGATCACCGCGTCCAAGCCGTCGTACACCAGTTGATCGTCGCCCGCTTGGGCGTACACGGCGTCAATCCCGATTCCACCATCGAGGGTGTCGTTACCGCTGCCGCCTTCGAGCACGTCGTCGCCGCTGCCGCCCAGCAGGCTGTCTGCACCGCTTTGGCCGTAGAGGTGATCGTCACCAGCGGCGCCATCGAGCGTGTCGTTGCCAGCTTGGCCTTCCAGCCAATCGGCATTGGCGCTGCCCAAAAGGCTGTCAGCGTCTGCGGTGGCAATGACGCGCTCGACCGTGGTCAAGGTGTCGCTGCCCTCGCCCGTCACGCTGCCGGTGGTCAGGTTGACGGTGATGGGGCCTGCGACCGCGCTGTAGTCAACCGTGTCAATGCCATTGCCGCCGGTGATGCTGTCATTGCCCAAGCCACCCACAAAGGTGTCGTCACCGTCGCCACCGTTGAGCGTGTCGTTGCCGCCTAAGCCCCAAATCACATCGGAGCTGGCCGTGCCGGCCACCGAGTCGCCCGCAGCGGTGCCCACCAAGCGCACACTGGCTTGGGCCGACACACGCAGGGTCACGTTGGCTGAGGGCGAGCTAGAGGTGCCCGTCCAGTTGCGGTAAACCTCGCCGCCAACCACCGTGTTGGCCGCCAAAGCCCATGTGCCCACGAGTTCGAGCGTGTCTTGGTCATCGGCATAGACCGTGAGCGCATCGCTGCTGGTGGACAGTGCGACCACAGAGGCCACGCTCAGGGTGAGCTGTGTGCCTTGCGAGCCGCGCAAATCAATGACTTCGATGTTCTTAATTTGCGTCCCGCTGATGCCTGCCGCCGTCAAATCGAGGCTGGCATCACGCACCACCAAGGTGTCGGTGCCGGCTTCGCCGTCCACAGTGGCATCAGCGGCGTCATAAATGAGGGTGTCGTCGCCAGCACCGGCCAGGATGGTGTCGGCGCCTGCGCCGCCGTCGATCCAGTTGTTATTGGTGTCAGTGACGGTGATGCTGTCTGCGTACTGCGTGCCCAGCAGATTTTCAATGCTGTAGAGCGCGTCGTTGTTGGTCGTGTCGACAAACACAGCCGAGCCCAAGGTGTCGCCATTGAGGGTGATGGTCACACCCGCTGTGGCGTCTGAGAAATCGGCCGTGTCTGTGCCCAAGCCGCCCACCAAGGTGTCGGCGCCCTGCCCGCCCATGAGCCAGTCGTTGCCCAAACCACCTTCTAAGCGGTTGGCCACGTCAGAGCCAATCAGCCAGTCATCGCCCGAGCCGGTTTTGGCCCACTCAATGGTGCTGAGTGTGCCGTTGAGGCTGCTGAAGGTGTCCACATCGGCATTGGTGCTGACCATGGCGGTCGACACCACAGTGCGGGCGTCCACGCCGTTGTAGCGCACGCTGCCGAGGTTGACGCGCACCGCGTCAATGCGGTCAGCGTAATCGACCATGGATTTGTCGGCATCAGCCGCGCTGCTGGTGGTTTGGGTGGTGCCCACCAAAGTTTCACCAGTCGTCAGCGCCGAGCCGCGAACCACGTCGGTGCTGACCGCTTCTTGAACCTTGACCACCAAGCTGTAGTTGGTGCCCGACAGGTTGTAGCTTGAGGTGAACTCACGGTAGCCGCCGCTGCTGCTGGCACTTTGCGTCCACAAGGAGCGGTCGTTGAAGAACACGCTGTCTCCCACCACACCGTCGATTTGCAAGGTGTGTGTGAGGCTGACATCGGTGGTCATGCGGTAGACCGCCGCTTGGTCCAGCACCAAGCTGTTGCCCACGTTAGCGGTACTCGCCACGATGTCGTGAGCACCGCTGAGGTCGACCACCTCCAGGTCTTTGAGGGTGACACTAAAGAGTGTGGTGTTGGTCAGGTCGGTGTTGACGTAGCGCGTGACCAAAGTGTCCACGCCATCGCCGCCGAGCACGGAGGTGTCGTCTTTGTCAAGGAAGAACACGTCGTTGCCCGTGCCACCTTCAAGTGTGTCGGCCCCTTCAGCCCCCCACAAGGTGTCGTTGCCTTGGTTGCCTTTGAGGTGGTTCACACCCGCTGAGCCCAGCAAGATGTCGTTAGAGGTACCGCCCCAAACGTTTTCAATGCCGTAAATGGTGTCGGTGTAGCCCAAACCGTCTTTGGCTTGATTGACCGCCAAGTTCACACCCGCAATGCTGTGGGCTTCGTCGTCCAAGTTGACCTGTACTGAGTAGGTAGAGGCGCTGTAGTCGAGCACGTCTACGCCACCCAAAGTCCAACCGGTGATGTAGCCATAAGTCGCTTGGTAGGAGACGCTGCTGTAGTCCCCCCCATAGATGGTGTCGTTGCCCAAGCCTCCCACAAAGGTGTCGCTGCCAAATTCGTAGCTGTTGTGGCCTAAAACGTCGTCGCCATCGCCACCGTAGAGCACATCGTTGCCCAAACCACCCAGCACGGTGTCATTGCCGTCGCCACCCAAGAGTGTGTCGTTGCCGGCTTCGTAATAGAAAGTGCCGTAAACGGAGTAGTTGCTTGGCCATTCGTAGATATAGGCACCAATGTAGTCGTTGCCAGAACCGCCGATCAACGTGTCATTGCCGAAGCCGCCATACACGCTGTCGTTGCCAGCGCCGGCGTCGATCAGGTCGTCGTCGGTGCTGCCTGTGGGAACCACCCAATCCATGTAGTTGGCGTAGGTGTTTTGATAGGTTGAACCACTGCCAAACAGGGTGTCGTTGTCATCGCCCCCCAAAACGGTGTCGTTGCCCAAGCCAGCATAAACGGCATCGGCGCCGCTACCGGCATCGATGTAGTCGTTGCCGGAGACGCTGTCTTCATAAGAAATTTGACCGTAGATGCTGTCGTTGCCACTGCCACCCCAGATCAAGTTGTTGCCAGACTGGCCATACATCGCATCTGCGCCGTCACCCCCGGACATCGAGTCGTTGCCATCGCTGCCGTAGATGGTGTCGTTACCGGCTTGACCGTCGATTGTGTCGTTGCCAGCGCCGGCGTACACCGCATGGGCATCGCTGCTGTCGTAAATGGTGTCTGCACCCGAGCCAGTGGAGAACGATTCAAACTCACGAATGACATCGGTCACGCCGTTGACCACGGCGGTACCAGCCACCAAGTCCAAGGTCATGTTGCTGCTCACTGAGCCATAGCTCAAGCTGTCGCTGCCAGCGCCACCCACCAAGGTTTGGGCGGCCTTGGCCGAGCCCGTGCCGCGCAGGGTGAGGATGTCGTTGCCATCGCCCAAATCGACCCAGCCTGCCACCGAGTCATCGATGTAGACGCGGTCGGCGCCGCTGCCTGTTTTGAGCGACTCGATGCCTGACAGGGTGTCGGTTTGGGTGCCGCTGTCTGAGCGCTGGGCAGTCGAGGCTGCCACATAGTTGCTGCCCGTCCACAGGTTGCCGTCGGTGGCAGACAAGTTCACAAACACACTGGCGGTGTTGTTGGAATAGTCCAACAAGGAATTGGCACCCACGCCGCCTGTCAAGGTTTGTCCTGCGTTACCAGCGCCACGCACCACATCTTGGGTGATGACGTGCTGCACTTGCACCACGGCACCACTGCTGTGGGTGTAGACATCGTAGGCCACGCTGTTGAGGTTTGTGCTGGTGGCAGTCCATGTCTCGCCACTTGCGAACATGACCACATCGCCCACCTGCCCGTCCACGCGCAGGGTTTTGTTGCCATTCGTCATGGCCAGCACAGCGGCAGAGTCGAGTTTGACGGTGTTGCTTTGGCCACTGCCCCATTGCTGCAGGTCCATCACCTCAATGCCGCTGAGTTTGGGCAGACCAGAGTTGGCGGTGAAATCGCGGTAACGATCAGCCATGGCCAACACGTCCACGCTGGTGTCTTGGCCCATCACCAAATCGGCCACAGGGCCGGTGGTGCTGGCGGTGAACAACACGCTGGTGCCCACCGCGCTGGAGACGGTGTAGCCGCTCAAAGTGCCACTGAAGGTGCTGCCTGTCGGCGCAATTTGGCTGGCAAACGCGCTGGCCACTTGCGCAGCCGTCAGGCTGGTCGCATTGTCGGTGGTCAGGGTCAGGCCAGCCAAGGTGATGGACTGGCTGAGGGCCAAGTCATTGAAAGTAACGGTGGTTTTTTCTGCCGTGGGCGTACCGCTGGAGGTGCCATCACGGGTAATGGCCCACAAGGCGCCGCCAGTGCTGGCATCGCGCATGTCCACATGCGAGGTGCCGCCCACGGTCAGGTCGGCGACATTGCTGTCTGCGGTGGTGCTGGTGAACACCGCCACGCCGCTGCCCAGCGCCGTGACTGTGAAACCCGTGAGTGAGCCTGTCAGCGTGCCTGTGCTGGCTGTGCCGCTGGCAAAGACCGTGGCCACATCCGCCGCTTTCACGCTGGCACCGCTGGGCGCTTTGTAAGTCAGACCCGCAAAGGTCACGCTTTGGTTGGCCGCCAAGTCGGCAAACGTGACGGTGGCGCTTTCGGTGCGCGTGGCCGACACGGTGCTCGACCCTTGCGAGATGACGACCACATGGGCTTGGTCCACCTTGTCGTCGGAGCCGCCATCAATGGTGTTGGCTGCCGCGTCAAAGTACAGCGTGTCGCTGCCCGAGCCACCATAGAGCTTGTCGGCCCCACCCACGCCCATGAGCGTGTCGTTGCCAGCGCCACCGTAGACGGTGTCGTTGCCACCGGCAGCGTTGAGCAAGTTGTTGCTCCGGTTACCAATCAGCAAATCGCTGCCTGAACCGGTGATGATGTTTTCAATGTTGAGCAGCGTGTCCTCTACGCCGGCCGAGCCTTCGGCCACGATGCCCGTGTTCAAGTTGGCTGTGACGGGCGATGCGTTGGCATAGTCGACCGTGTCGGAACCCGCGCCGCCATCGATGGTCTGGTTGATCGACACATGGCCACGGAACACGTCATCTACGGCGGTGCCAGTGATGGCAGCCAAGGTGGTGTCAGCATTGGCCCAAGCGGAGCTGTAGCTCACCTTCACTTTGGGGTCAACGTACACCACCATCGCGCTGTCGCTCGAGAGCACATACTTGATGTACACGCCCGAGGGCAAGGTTTCGGCGCTGAGCTTCCAAGCGCCGTCAGCCAAGCTCAGGGTGTCGCCCCAATCGCCTTCGATGCGCAAGACTTTGTTGTCGGTCATGGCCGTGATTTGGGCCACATTCAAGCGCAAGGCATTGCCAGAACCATTGGGGTTGTCCACGAGGTCCACCACCTCGACCGAGGTGATGCTGGGCTTGACCGCCACGGTCAGGTCGACCAAAGCCAAATCGCTGACCAAGGTATCGGTCCCGGCGCCCGCGCTGACGGAGGCCGTGCGAGCGCCCAGGGTCAGGGTGTCATCATTGGCGCTGCCGCTGATGCTGCCGCTCAAGTAGGTGGAGGGTGCGCTTAAAGGCGCCACGCTCACCGTGCCCGAGGGCGGTACCGCGGCTGTGTTGGCCGCCGCCGTGCCCGCCACCAGCGCTGCGCCGTCCAAAGCCTTGAGCTGCAAGTTGGTTTGACCAAGGTTGGTGGTGGTATCAGTGAAGTTCAGGCTGTTGGCGAACTGCACCGTGACAGTGGCACCGTTGTAGGTGGCGGTGTAAATCTTGCCGCCCGCGCCATTGATTTGGGCTTCGCCAGCGTAGGTCCAAAAGCCCCAGTCGCTGAGCACCAACATGTCGCCCGCATCGCCATCGATGCGCAGCACTTTGTTGCTGTCGGTGAGCGCGGCCACCGATTCGCGGTTGAGCACCACGGTGGTGGCGTTGCGGCCACGCAGGTCGAGCAACTCAATGTTGCTGATGCCGCTGGTGCCGCTGGCCAGCGTGAAGTCGTAGTTGTTGCCACCCATGCGTAAGGTGTCAAAGCCTGTGCCACCGTCTACGGTGGCGTCAGCTGTTTTGGCCAACAAGCTCACGTTGGAGACATGTTGGTTGTTGTCGCTGTCGCTGAAGGCCACGTCCCACAGCAAGGTGTCGTCGCCCTCTTCGCCCAGCAAGGTGTCGTTTTCAACGCCGCCGCTGAGGGTGTCGTTGCCAGTGCCGCCCACCAAGCTGTCCAGACCCGTGCCACCAAGCAAGCTGTCGTGGCCAGTGCCGCCGTACAAGCTGTCAGCGCCGTCGCCACCGCTGAGGGTGTCATGGCCGGCGTAGCCCCACAGGGCTTCGGCGGTGGTACCACTGCCGGTCAGGGTGTTGTCGCCCTCGCTGCCTTTGAGCAACTGCAAGCCCGCCACTTGGGTGCCAATGGTGGTAGCCACTTTGACGGTCACGCTCACCCCTTCATGGGTGGCGGTGAAGGTGTTGTAGCCTGGATTGGCGCTCGTGTTCGCTGTACCTAGGTCGGCATTGAGCACAACAGCGTCCGCAATGCCGCCCTCAATGGTGAGTGTGCGCGCTGTCCCCGCCATGCGGTAAACCGCTGCCTTGTCCAAGGTGACACTTTGTGGCGACTCAGCATTCATGCGCAGCACTTCCACACCCGAGATGGCCGGCATTTGCCACGTTTGGCTGAAGTCCACATCCACGTCGTTGATGAGCAAGGTGTCGGTGCCTGCACCACCAGTGAGGGAGACGTCGCCCTTGTCAAACACCAGGCTGTCACCGCCGCCGCCGGCAATGACGATGTCTGAGCCCAAGCCGCCGTCGAGCGTCATGACGCTAGCTCCGCCGTAAATCACGTCGTCGCCCGAACCACCCACCACCACTTCGAGGTTGCTCAGGGTGTCTGTGCCACCTTGGCCATCGTTGGCGCGGTTGGTGGCCACACCCCGTTGGGTGATGCTGCTGAAGTTGATCACCACGGCCTCAGTTTGACCGCTGTAGTCGAGCGTGTCGGTACCGGTGCCGCCGTTGAGGCTGTCGTTGCCTGCGCCGCCGCGCAAGGTGTCGTTGCCAGCATCGCCCAACAGGCTGTCGTTGCCCAAGCCGCCTTCGATCCAGTCATCGCCATCACCTGCTTGCACAGTGTCGTCGCCAGCGCCTGCATCAAGCGTGTCGTTGCCGGCGTCGGCCACGATGGCGTCTGCACCCGCATGGGTGAAGATGCGGCTAGCTTTGCTGCCATCCACAACAACATCGTTGCCTGAGCCTGTGCTCAGGTGTTCGATGCTAATCAGCGTGTCGGTATCGCCAAAACCGTCGATGACTTTTCCAGCCGCCACCGTGATGCCGCGCACTGTGACCGAGCTGCTGCTTTGGTTGATGTAGACGTTGCCGGTTTGGGTGGAGAAGTCGAGGGTGTCCTCGCCATTGCCGCCGTCCAAGGTTTCGTTGCCGAGGGAGGCATACAGGTGGTCGTTGCCGCCTTGCGCACTGACCGTTTCGTCCGCGGGGGTGTACAAGGTGTAGAGAGCCATGGCGGCACTGCCCGCCAAGTAAGACCCGGCGTAGCTCGGTGCGGTGGCATCGAGCACCACCTCAAAGTTGCTGCTGACCAGCACCTTGGCTTTGAGGGTGACCCCCTCATACACCTCAGCGGCTTTGTAGACCACGCCGTCAAGCGTGACATTGCGCGCTTGTTGCCACACCACGGTGCCGCCCAAGAGCAAGGTGTCGCCCACATCGCCGTGCAAGGTGAGCGTGTTCAGTGCCGTGCCGTTGACGGTCATGGCGTTCAGCGTGGCGCTGCCCAAGCGCAGCCACTGGGCGCCGTTACCGCGCAAATCGAGCGCTTCGACTTTGCTGACCGAAGTGCTGCTGCTGAGGTCGCGCACTTCGTCACGCCACAACACGGTGTCATAGCCATCTCCACCATCGATGCTGTCATTGACGTCGTAGACCAAGGTGTCGTCGCCTGCCTCGCCTTTGAGGGTGTCGCTGCCCGCGCCACCGTCTAAGTAGTCGCCACCGACACCGGCTTCGAGGTAGTCGGCGCCATCGCCACCACGCAGGGTGTCGTTGCCGTCCGAGCCGTAAAGGCTGTCGTTGCCTGTGCCGCCGTCGAGTACGTCGTTACCGCTGCCCACCACCGAAACGGTGCTGGTGCCGCCATACAACACATCGTTGCCCGTACCACCATCGAGCACATCGTTGCCGCTGGCGCCTTGCAAGGTGTCGTTGCCCGATTCACCCATGAGCACATCGGCCCAGTTTTGGCCGCCGGCGGTGGCGTTGTAGTTATCGCTGTCGCCCAAGACCGAGTCGTTGCCTGCGCCCGCCCACACGGTGTCTTCACCGGCGTTGCCGCGCACGGTGTCATTGCCTGAACCAGTACGGAACGACTCTGCGTTGTCGCCACCCACCATCAAGTCGGCGCCATTGCCCGATTGGGCGGCTTCGATGGAAGTCAGGGTGTCGATGGTGCGGTTCACATCCACCGCCGTGCCCGCTTGCACGGTGTCGGTGCCGTTGGCGCCCAGTACGGTGGCATTCGAGAGGTTGACGCTCACGCCGGCTGTGCTTTGTGCAAAGTCGATGGTCGCGCCTTGGAAAGGAATGACCCAGTCGATCAGCTCGACCGTGACGCCTGATTGCACCTTCACATACATGCCTTCCAAGGCGTAGCGCACCCAGGTGACGCCGCCGCTGGTGACGGTTTCCATCACGGCCCAAGGGCCTTCGAGCGTGACCGAACTTTGGTTGCTGCCCTTGATGGTGAATTCGCCGTAGGCCCCGTAAGCGGTGGTCATTTGGCGCTCGAGCAAGAGCACCACTTCGCGGTAGTTCAGTGTGAGGTGGTTGGCGCCGTCGCCCGTGAGGTCGATGGCTTCAAAGCTGCGCAGACTGGAGCCGGCAAAGCCGGTCATGTCCAAGTCCATGCCATGACCTTTGAGCAGCAGGGTGTCGCTGCCTGTGCCGCCGTCAATCAACACAAAATCGAGCTTGGAAATCGACAAAACATCGTCACCGCTGCCGCCGCGAATGATGTCGGCGCCGCCCAAGCTGTGGATGGTGTCGTTGCCTGCACCACCTGCCAAACGGTTGGCGTTGAAGTCACCAATCAGCAAGTCGTTTCCGGATGTGCCAGTTTGCATCAAGGAGTCGGTGAAGTCGCCGCCGTTGATGATGAAGGCCTCACCCGAGCTGTAACCGTCGCGTTGGTTGGTGGGCATGCCCGACAAGATGTCGACAAAACCGTCGTTGTTGAAGTCGCCCGAGGCGACCGAGAAGCCGTATTGGTCTTGTGGCAAGCCACCGGTGATGATGAGGCCATCGTCGCCCAAGTTGTCGGCGCTCATCAGCGGCGACCAATCAGCGCGGTCTTTGCCGTAAATCACAAACACGGCACCGCTGTCGGTGTCGGCGGTGTCGCTGGCGGTGTTATCGCCCACCACGGGGTTTTGGCCACCAGCGGTGAGGATCAGGTCGTTGTAGCCGTCGTGGTTCAAGTCCCCAAACTCGCTGGCGCGGATGAGCTGGTTCATGCTCGTGCCGTAAAACGACACGACTCGGCCCGCCGCCTTGAGTTCAGACAAGGTGATGAGCGGGTTCCACTGGCCGGCTTGGCCAAACACCAAGTGGAACAAGCCCTTGGCCACATGGTCGGTACCGGCCAAGTTGGGGTCATCGGGGATGGACGCGTCGTACACATAGTTGGACGAGCCAAAGATGTAGTCCATGATGCCGTCGCCATCCACATCGCCGGCGGCTTCGACTTGCAAGCCTGCCATTTGGCCAGCCCAAGCGCCGCCGTTGTTGTCGTAGTCGGGGCTTTGCGCGTTGGTGGTGAGCTGGTAGCCAGGGTCAATTTGCGCCGCAGCTTCTGTGGTGAAGTAAAACGGCGAGTTGATGTTGCCCATATTGGTGGTGCTGAACGCCACGTTGGACTCCACGCCTTTGACCGAGCCACTGTCTAGCGTGATGTAGTAATCCGCCGCACGGTCGAGCGCTAAGCCAGGGTTCATCACCACTTGGTTGCCCACAAAGCTCACCACACCGCCGTAGTTGCCCACGGCCGTGTTGGTGGCCGCGTTGACGGTGAAGGTTTCCACCAAAGTACCGGTGCCGTCTTGTTTCAAGAAGAGCTTGAAGGTGCTGAGGTCAGTGCCAACTTTGACATTTTCGCAGAAGGTCAACACCAAGTTGTCGCTCAGACCCACGGTGGTGGCATTGGCCACCACGTTGCCACCTGCCACGGTGATGAGGTTGCTGTAGGTGCTGAAGTAAATCGAGCTGTTGGCGTTGTTCAAACCCGTGACATCGTTGCCATTGAGGTCGCTCAGGGGTTGGCGCGTCACCGACTGCGCATCGGTATAAGGCTGCAAAATCACCTCGTAGCTGGCGCCGTAGGCCAAGGCTTTTTCGGGGTTGATGTTGACGGTTTTGTTGTCCAGCGTGAGTCGGCCTATGCCATTCACCCAAGCACCTGCGTTGCTGTTGGCTGTGGCGTCCCAGTGCTGGCCCGTGATGGTGTAGCTGCCATCGGCTTGTTGCACGGCCGTGCTCACATCAAAGCGCTCAACGACTTGGCTGTTGTTGCTGGTGTTGCCACGCACTTGCAGCAAGATAAAACCGCCCGCCCCCAGCTTGAGGGTTTCGGGTGATACAAAGGTCACATCCTGCGTGACCGACACACTGCTTTGGCCGTTGTAGAAACTCGCGCCCATATTGAGTGGGCTGTAACCCACGCCCACCGAGTTCCACAGCAGCAAATTGGGTGCGGTGTTGTCCAAGGTGGTGACAAAGGTGGTGGACTTGGGCACAAAGTTGCCTTGGTCATCCACGCTGCCAATCTGGTTGCCAGAGGCGTCTTGCACTTCATCGAGCAAGACACGGTATTGGGTGTTGGCCTCGAACGTAGCACCCAACTTCAGCGTGAAGCTGCTGGCGTTGGTGACCGAGTTGGCCATGGAGCTGATGACGCCGCCTTGGTCGCTCAAGCCCGTTTGCAAGTCAAACAACTCAGTGGTGACAAAGGTTTTGACGCTAGGCGTGTTGACAATCACGACTGGGGTGGTGCCGTTGCCCGCATCAACCAAGTTGGTGACATCGTCGCCAAAGGCCATGGTACTGGTGAAGGTCACCGTCACATGAGCAGGCGTGTTGCCCACGGCGATGTGGTTGACCACAGCGCCCGTGCTGTAGCCCACCAAGGTACCTGATGTTTCGTTGGCAGACACACCTTGCGTGCCGTTGGCCAAACTGGCAAACGCGGCGGCCACTTGTGCAGCGGAGGCACCACCCGAGGGTGCCTCGTAGGTGAAGCCCGCCAAGGTGACTTTTTTGCCCTGCGCCAAATCTTGGAAAGTGACGGTGGCTGTTTCAGGTGTGAAGCCCACCAGCTTTTGCAGCACCACATGGCCATAGGGCTTCACGGCCTCGCTCAGGCTGAGATTGAGCTGGAACACCACCTCATCGTTGCTGCTGCTAGAGCCCGGCTGGATCGGTGCCGTCGGCACGCGGTTGACCATGCTCCAGTCATCCCCGCGGTAGTCTTGTGGCCACTGTGACGGATAGATATTATTTTGATTACCCCACAGCCCAGTGTTGCCCACCACGTTGTAATAGCTACCTGGGTCATAAGGCCAGACGGAGAAGTTCAAACCCGACTGTGTGGGCGCTGTCACATCGGTAGCAGGTGCTGCACCGGTAGTGAAGTTCAGCGCCGTGTTGTTGTCGATGCCTGCAAAGTAATTGCCCGAGAGGTCTTTGAACGCCAGAGGGTCGACCTTGAGGTAATAGTTGGTGTTACCCGAGAGGTTTTTGAACGGGTTGACCTCGACTTGTGAGCCGCTGAGATAAAGCGTACCGCCGCTGCTGCCCTGTCCTGTGTAGACGTCAAACTTTTCCACCAAGCTGCCATCGGCCTTGTACAACAGCACATAGGCTTGGGTGCTGCGTGTGGCGCCCATCACCACGGACTCGTCAAACTTGAGCACCAAGTTGTTGACGGTCGACACCCCTGTCTGGTTGTCTCGCGGATTGACCGCTTGGCCTGTGTTGCTAATGGTGTTGTAGAGCACCGGCGCAAAGCTGTCGTTGTTGTGATAAACCACCGTGGTGTTGGCAGCCCAGCCTTCGTCCTTGCCAAACACCACAAAGCTCGCACCGCTGTAATCGGTCACACCATTCAAGGTGATGCCCGAGAGCGTGGGGCCACCGAGCACGATGTCGTCAAAACCGTCGGAGTTGATGTCGCCCACTTTGGCGATGTCCGAACCGATGTTGGTTTTGTTGGTGCTGTCAGACAGGAAGTTCACACCTCGACTGCCCAAGCTGCTGAGGTTGAGGTTGGTGGCCTCTGCACCGCCAAACACCAAGCTGACGCGACCATAGCCAGCCAAACTATTGCCGATTGCAAAGTCTTGGTAGCCATCGCCGTTGACATCGCCCACGCCTTGGATGGTGAGTTTGCTCAGGCTGTTCTCTAGGCTGCTGTACGACGTCGATGCCAAGCTGGTGGCATCAATGATGAAGCCATTGCTGGCACTGGTGACAAAGTTGGCTAGGTTGATGTCGCTCCAGTTGCTACGACCAAAAATCACCTTGACTTGGTTGCCACTGGTGTTGGCAGCCATGTCGTCCCAGCCGTCGCCGTTGATGTCGCCAATGCCTGTGAGACCATATTCATAAGTGGCATAGGTGGTGGGCGAACCATCGCTGAGCATGTAGTTGTAACCACCGCCCTCTCTGTTGGTTTGATTGTTCAGCTGAACCAAGCTGGCTGAGTCAATGCCCGAGATCTTGATGCCTTTGCTGCCAATGTTGGTCAGGTCAATTTGCCCCGCCAGTTCGGCATAACCAAAGACCACATAAGCCGCGCCTGCGGTGTTGACGATCACGTCGTCCACGCCGTCTTTGTTGATGTCGCCCGCGTTGTCCACTTTCCAGCCGGCATACATGTCGATGCCCTTGCTGACCAAGTAGGCGCCGTCGTTGTAGGCCACCGAGAAGGTGGTCATTTGTGGCGTGGGCGGGTTGTCAATCACCACATCGGTGATGGCTTTGCTGAAGTAGACCTTGACGTCTTCGCCCGTGCTGGTGACAGACACCACTTGGCCGTAAGTGACGCCGTTGTAATTCACATCGGTGGACAAAGCCCACTGACCATACAGCATGAGCGAGTCCGAAGCCGTACCTTTGACCACCAGCAAGTTGTCGCCATCGGTCATGGTGGCGAGCTTTTCGGGGGTGAGGATGAGTCGGTTGGCCGACGCGTTCGCTGTGAGGTCAAACACCTCCACATTGGTCAAACCTGTGGGGGGCAGCAGCGAGGTGTTGACATCACCCGCAAACGCGAACTTGATGGTGTCGTTCCCGCGGCCTGCGTCAATGGCTGCAAAGCTCATGTCGTGCACGGTGATGATGTCATCACCATCGCCCGTCATCGCGCCGTTGGCACTGCCGTCTTGGTTGGAGGCCGCGCCATACACGTCGACGGTGTCTGCGCCTGGACCATAAATATTGACCGTGCCGCCCAATTCGTTGGTGATCTTGAGCTGCACCTCATCGGCCACCGTCACAAAGGCATCGCCTTTTTGCAGCACTTTGTAAATGGCGCCTGAGGCGTCGGAGTCCACGCCCACATAGGCCCAACCACCGTAGAGCGAGAGCTGATCAGCCGCCGTACCTTTAACGGTGATGCGGCCCGTGTCAGACAGGGCCATGACCGCGGTTTCATCAAGCTTGACGGCTTGGCTGCCCGACGCGGTGAGGTCAATCACCTCAAAGCCTTTGACTTGCGTGCCTGCACGTGTGGTCAAGTCGGCCATCGGAGTGCCACTGGCCAGGCCATTGCTGGTGTAGGTGTTGATCACCAAGGTGTCGTCGCCGGTGCCGCCAAACACATGCCAATCGGCGGTGTCGTAGGTGACCACGTCGTTGCCAGCACCGGTTTCGATCAGGTCAGCGCCTGCGCTGGCGATGATGGTGTCGTTGCCTTCGCCGGTTTTGATGACATCGCTGCCCGAGGTGCCCGCTGAGGTGTCGTCACCACTGGTGCCTTGGGTCACGTTTTGCACCAACACGCCTGTGGGCACGCGGACCGTTAAGGTCGTGGCAGTGCCACCAGCGGGTGTGTAGCTGGTGGTGTAAACGCTGTAGCCACCGCTGGTGCTAGAAGCCCAGTTGCTCAGGCCATCCAAGAACACGGTGTCGGCTTGGTCGGCTGTAAGCGTGAGCGTGTGGTTGGCGTTGCCCATGGCGTACAAGCTCGCGGGGCTGATGACCACCATGTCGGTTTGACCGTTGGTCAAATCCAAGGTTTCAATGCTCTTGAGCGTGGGGTGCAGTGCGCCGTGGACCGGGCGGCCTGGCTCCATGAGGTCCAGCAAGGTGGGGCCACTGGCGTTGAGGTCGAGCACGTCGTTGCCAGAGCCACCCGCCAAGGTGATGTCTTTGGCGTCAAAAATGATGGTGTCGTCACCCGCGCCTGCATCTACCACGTCAGCGCCTGCGCCACCGTCGATGGTTTCGTTGCTGGCGCCATTGGGGTTGCCGCGGATGTCTTCCGAGCCCGTGCCACCGCTGAGAGCGAGCTGAATGCCGTTGCCAATGATTTGGTCGCCCTTGGCCACTTGCAGGGCCAAGAGCACGGTGACGGGCGTGCCGTCGCTGGCAAAGTTGGTGTATTTGTTGTAGGTGACGCCCAGCACTTGCTCGGAGCCACGGGTCATCCACCCCTCGCCTGCCAAACGAACCACATCGCCAGCATTGCCCGAGACGATAAGGGTGTTGGTCGAGTCCGACATGTCGCGCACTTGGTCGGCGCCCACCACCAAGGTATTGTCGCCACTGCCCGTGATGTCCCAGGTTTCAATGCCTTTGAGGCTGGGGCCTTGTGGCCCTGCCACGTAGCTGGTGCTCGGTGCGGTGCCGCTGACCGTGAGGTTGCTCACATACGCGTTAGGTGTGCTGCTGGTGAACACCACGGTGCCGCCCTGCGCGGCTGCACTGGCAAAGCCTGTGAGGGTACCGTTCAAGGGGGCGGTGGTGGTGCTGTGGCCCCCAGCCAAGCTGGCAAAGGCTGCTGCCACCGTGGCCGCGCTCACATTCGCGGGCGCGGTGTAAGTCAAGCCGCCCACCACCAAGGTTTGCCCTGCCGTCATGTCGGCAAAGGTGATGGTGGTGGTTTCGGCCACGTCGGCGCTGCCTGGCGTGGTGATGGCCACCGCACCCGTGTTGGCGTTGGCCGTGTTGAGCTGGAGCACGGTGGACGTGCCCGCCACCGCCAAATCACTCACATCGGTGTTGGCCGTGGCGCTGGTGAAGACCACGCTGTTGCCCTGCGCCGCTGCGCTGGCAAAGCCCGTGAGCGTGCCGCTCAAAGGCGCGGTGGTGGTGTTGAAACCTGCAGCGTGGCTGGCAAATGCGGCAGCCACTTGGGCGGCTGTAGCGCCCCCCACGGGGGCGGCGTAGGTCAAGCCGGCGAGGCTCAAGGTCTCGCCTTCTTTCATGGCCACAAAGGTGACCGCGGTGGTTTCGGTGCTGCTGGCCGTGCCGGGGTTGGTGACCACCACATGGCCAGTGCTGGCCGTGAGATCCACCGTCATGCCGCCTCCGGCGAGCTTGACGGTGTCGTTTTCGTTGTCGAGCCCGCCGGCAATGCCGCCGGTGTAGCTGCTGTCTGCGCCGTCGTAGATGAACACGTCTTCGCCGCGACCGCCCACCAACACGTCGGCGCCTGCGCCGCCGTTGAGCACATCGCTGCCTAAGCCGCCATCCAAGAGTTGGTTGCCTGCGCCAGCAGTGAGCAAGTCGCGTCCGTCTGAACCCACATAGGTGACGACCACCCCCGATTGCACTTTCAGCGTGGCATCGTTCAGGGTGTAGAGCGTGTAGTTCACACCGTTTTCAGTGACGGTGTCACCTTGCTGCCAAGCGCCCACGATGCGAGCGGTGTCGCCGCTGCCACCGTTGACGGTGACGGTGCGATCAATGTTCATGGCGGCCACATCAGCATCGGTCAGCGTGAGCGCGTAGTTGCCGCTGCTGCTGCCCAAGTCAATCGCTTCGATGTTGCGCAAGCGATCGTTGGCTACTGTGGTCAGGTCCACATCGCCACTGGCTTTCAAGCTGTCGATGCCATCGCCGCCGTCGACCAACAAGTCGTTGGCATCAAAGACCATGACGTCGTCACCTGCGCCGGCTTTCAAAATGTCGGCGCCTGCGCCGCCATCGAGGGTGTTGCTGCCCGAGTTGCCGCGCACGAGTTGCGTACCGGCCTGTGGCGTATTGCTGCTGCCAGTGGCCACGTTGACCACTTGCACCACGTCAGCGGCTTGATCGACACGCAACTGCACATTGGTGTCGTTGGGGTTGGTGTAGACGTCGTACGTGACGCCACCCACCACGGTGGTGGCGGGTGTGGCAGGCACCAAGCTGCTGTCCACAAACACGGTGTCGCTCATCACCAAGGTGTTGGGGGTGGTGCCGCCCAGGGCCAAATCGGTCACATCGCCTGTGGCGGTGGTGCTGGTGAACACCAACGTGGTGCCGCGCACCGTGCCAGCGGTGAAGCCCGCAGGCACATTGGCCGCAAAGTAGGTGGCCACCGCACTAGCAGACGCGCCGCCGCTGGGCGCGGTATAGGTGATGTTGCCCAAGGTGATGGTTTTGCCTTCGGCCACATCGGCGAAGGTGACGGTGGTGTTTTCTGCCGTGGTGGCATTGCCATCGCGGGTCGCGAATACCAAACCAGTTTGCGTCGCATCCAAGGTGCGGGCATCGCTCTTGGAAGTGCCGCCCACGCTGAGGTTGGTCACGTCTTGGTTGGCGGTGGCGCTGGTAAACACCACGGTGTTAGGGCCTGCCAAAACCGATGAAAAACTGGCCAAGGTGCCCGAAGTGTTGGCCGCCGTGCTGGCTGCCCCTGAGGCGATGCCAGCAAATGCAGCAGCCACCGTGGCTGCGCTCGCACCCCCTGCTGGGGCTGTGTACGTGATGCCACCCAAGACCAAGGTTTGGCCCGCTGCCATATCTGCAAAGGTGACGGTGGTGGTTTCGGTGGTGCTGCCCGTACCGGGACTGGTGACGATGAGGTGTTCTTCTGCCGCGTCGATGGTGACCACGTCAGAGCTGGTGGACATCGCGGCCACGCTGGCCGCGTCAAAGGCCATGAAGTTGGTGCCGCCGCCGGAGATGTCGAGCGTCTCCATATTGCGGATGTCGGGTCGGTTGTTGGGATCGACCATGTCGAGCACCAAATTGGCCGCGGTGGGGGCAAAGGTCAGGGTGTCATCGCCGCCCGCACCGTCGACCATCGCGTCGGTGGGGTTGTAGGTGCGCTGGTCTGGGCCTGCGGTACCTACGTAGGAAATGGACAAGGCCACGCCCGGTGCCAAGAGCACGGTGGCCGTGCTGTCGCTGACGGGGTCATACAAGGTGTAGCGGCTGTACTGCACGGCCGAGCCACCGTTGTAAATAACGGGCTGCGGGGTGGCGGCAATCCAGTTGCCAGCCAAGGCCACGGTGTCGCCCACACCGCCGTGCACTTTGAGCACGTTGGTGGTGTCTGAGAGGTCAAACACATTGGCTGCGGTGAACACCAAGTTTTGGGCACCATTGCCCGTGATGTCAATCTCTTCAATGCCAGTGACTTGGGTGTTGAGCAAGTCAAAGTTAACCGTGGCATTGCGGGTCTGAATGGCCAAAATATCGTTGTTACCGCCGCCGCCATCCACGATGGCGTCGGTGGTGTCAAGCAAGATCCAGTCGTTGCCGTCACCTGCCAAGATGGTGTCGGTACCTGCACCGCCGATGATGGTGTTGCTCAGCGATGAGCCCGTGATGAGGTCGCGTCCTGCGCTGCCCACCACGTTCTCCATGTTGCTGAGGGTGTCGGTGCCGGTTGGGTTGCTGCTGGCTGTGCCCGTGCTGAGGTTGATGACTGTGCTGGGCAGCACAGTGTGAGGTGCAGTGCCTGCGATGTTTAAATCGACAGCTTCAACCTGCACCAAGTTGCTGGTCATCACCAAGGTGTTGCCTTGCGCTGTGCCTGCCGTAAAGCCCGTGGGTGCATGCGCTGCAAAGTAGCCAGCCACTGTCTCAGCGTTGGCACCGCCTGCGGGTGCGGTGTAGGTGACGTCACCCACACTCAGGGTTTGGTTGGCCGCGATGTCGGTGAAGACCAGCGTGGTGTTTTCAGTGCGGTTGACCGTGCCGTCACGCGTGATGGCGAGCACACCGGTTTGTGCAATGGCGGTTTGCACATCGCTGCTGAGGGTGCCACCCACGCTGAGGTTGGCCACATCGGTATTACCCGTGACGCTGGTGAAGACCACCGTGTTGGCGCCCGCCAAAACTGAGCTGAAACCACTCAAACTGCCTGTGGTGTTGGCCGCACCGCTGGTTGCACCAGAGGCAATGCCAGCAAATGCAGCAGCGACGGTGGCCGCAGTGGCGCCACCCGTGGGGGCGGTGTAGACGATGCCACCCAAGCTCAGGGTCTCACCTGTCAGCATGTCGCTGAAGGTGACGGTGGTGCGTTCGGTGGTGGTCGCGCTGCCTGGCGTGGTGACCACCACAGGGCCCATGCGTACGGCGCTGAAATCGAGGGTGTCGATGCCGTTGCCGCCGTCAATTGTGTCGTTGCCTGCGTCAGCCCAGATGACGTCATTGCCAATGCCCGCATCGATGCTGTCGTTGCCGATGCCACCCGACAAGGTGTCGTCGCCCGCGCCACCAATGAGGGTGTCGTTGCCTTCGTCGCCATAGAGCGCGTCGGTGCCATCGCCACCGTCCACGCTGTCATTGCCGCTGCCTGCGAGCAGAGTGTCGCTGCCTGCGCCACCAAGCACAGCATCGTCACCATCGCCTGCGATGACCGAGTCGTTGCCGTCACCGCCATCAATCACGTCATTGCCTGAGCCCGACGGATTGGTGGCGTCACCGCCGTAGATTACGTCGTTACCCGTACCAGCCACGATGGTGTCGTTGCCACCGCCACCAGCCATGGTGTCGTCGCCGGTCCCGGCGTCGATGTTGTCGTTGCCTAGGCCTGCGCTGAATTGGTCGCTGCCGCCGTTGCCGCGGTACTCGTCGTCACCGGCTGTGCCGTTTTGCACATCGGCGCTTTCGCCCGAGGTGATGAGCAAACCAGGGGTGATGGTTTTGCTCGCATCGCTGGTGCTGTAAGGCACATACACCTTGAGCAGCTCTGCCGTGGGGTTGGGGTTGCCCGCTGTGGCCAAGGGGGTGTAGGCCGAAGAGACATACACCGCATAGGTTTCGCCGCCAATGGTTTCCAAAATGGGCGTGAGGTTGTTCACCTCTTGACGCGTCCAACCGCCCACCAAACGCACACCGTCGGTGGATGCACCTTGGATGACGATGGCGTTTTGTTCAGAGACCGACACCTGTGACATGGGGACCGTCGTGGTGATGGCAATGTCGCTCACATCCCCCGTGGTGGCCGTGCTGGTGAAGACCACGCTGGTGCCTGATACTGTGCCCGATGAGAAGCCCGCGAGTGTGCCTGTGGTGTCTACAGCTATGGCGACCGCATTGGCTGCCAAGCTGGCAAACGCTGCCGCCACCGTTGCGGCAGTCGCCCCGCCTGCGGGTGCCGTGTAGGTCACGCCCGCCACGCTCACGGTTTGGCCTGCGGTCAAATCGGTGAAGGTGATGCGGGTGGTTTCTGCGGCCGTGAGCGAGCCTTGGGTGGTTTGCACCTGCATTTGCGGTGCAGTGCTGCTAAGTGTGAGGTCGGCCACACTGTCGGTGGCGGTAGCACCCGACACGGTCAGGGTGACTGCCTCAGATAAGCCCGTGGCAAAACCCGCCAAGGTGCCGCTGTACGCGCCCGTGGCAGTGGCTGAACCGGTGGTGGCGCCGCTTTGCAAACCGGCAAACGCAGCGGCCACTTGTGTGGCTGTGAGGGTGGTGTTAGCGGTGTAGGTCAGGCCTGCCAAGGTGAAAGTTTGGCCAGCCGCTAGACCCGTGAAGCTCACCTCGGCACTGCCGCGTGTGAGGGCGAACACATCCGCCTCAGAGAGTTTGACCGATTGGTTACCCGGCGATGAGAGATCAATCACCTCAAAGCCGGAGAAGGTGCTGTCTTGCACCAAGGTCAGGTCGACCAATCTGTTGGCATCGGCCAGCACCAACGCATCGCTCGCGCCTGCACCGCCTTTGACCTTGGCGTCGTTTTCGTCGTAGATGACGCGGTCATTGCCGGCGCCTGCATCGATCACATCGCCGCCGCTACCGCCATCGATCACGTTGTCGCCCGCGCTGCCCACCAAGGTGTCGCCTGCACCGGAGCCAATTAGGTTTTCGATGTTGCGAATGGTGTCGTCGCCATCGCCTTTGCTGGTACCAGCACTGAGGGTGCCCAAGCTCGAGGCCACTTGCCGTGTGCCCAAGTTGATGGCCATCGGACCTGCGAGTTCTCCCAAGTCTAAGGTGTCAATGCCGTCACCACCGTCCAAGGTGTCGGCATCATTTCCTGCACCACCTTTGAGGGTGTCGGCACCTCCGCCGCCAAAGAGCGAGTCGGCGCCATCGCCGCCCGCCAAGATGTTGGCGGCACTGCCACCTGAGATGGTGTCGCCGGCGCTGCCGCCGACCACGTTTTCAATGCCCGAGAGTTCGTCGGTCCCTGTGCTACCTGACGCAGACGCGCGGCCATCACCGACATCATTGAGTGTGAGGGTGACAGCAGTGGTGGCATCCGAAAAATCAGCGGTGTCGTTGCTACCTTCGCCGCCCACCAAACGGTCATCGCCCGAGCCACCACGCAGCCAGTCGTCGTCCACGCCGCCAAGCAAGATGTCGTTACCTGCGCCACCAATCAGGGTGTCTTGGCCTGTGTCGCCTGTGAGCAAATCATTGCCTGCGCCACCGTCGATGTAGTCAAAGCCATCGTTACCGGCCAAAAAGTTGTCTGAGCTGTTACCAGTGACGCTGTCGCTGCCAGCACCGCCAGCCACGTACTCAAAGCCCGAGAGGGTGTCGGTGCCGCCCAAGCCATCGCTGGCCGTGTTGGTGGTGAGGTTGACCACCACGCCTTGGGAGGCGCTGTTGGTCGAGTAATCGAGGGTGTCAATGCCTGCACCGCCGCTCAAGGTGTCGCTGCCTGCGCCGCCGGTGATGGTGTCACCGCCGTCGCCACCTGAAATGACGTTGGCTTCGGCGGAGCCAACCACCACGTCGTTGCCTGAGCCAGCGGTGATGTTTTCAATGCCTTGCAGGGTGTCGGTGCCCATGCCACCCGTGGTGGTGTCTACGCTGCTGCCAATAGGGTTGGCAATGCTAATGACCAAGTTGCCTGTGGCTTCTGAGTAGTCAGCCAAGTCAATGCCTGCGCCGCCAATCAAGCTGTCGTTGCCGGTGCCGCCCGAGAGCACATCGGCGCCCTCTCCGCCATCGAGCACATCGTTGCCCGAACCGCCCATGAGCGTGTCTTGCCCACCGCCTCCGGAGATGCTGTCGGCCCCTGCCCCACCTTGGATCAAGTTCCAAGCGTCGTCACCTGTGATGGTGTCAGCACCTTGCCCTCCCAAGATGTTTTCAAATTCAGAAATAGTGTCGCTGCCCTGCGCCCCGCTGACGGATGCAGCACGTGGGTCGCTGGCACGACCGGCAACCAAGTCGATGGTCATAGGGCCGGTGACATTCGAGTAGTCGAGGGTGTCGGTACCGACGCCACCGATCATGGTGTCGTCGCCGCCTGTGCCTTGCACGGTGTCGTCACCGCCACCGGCGTTGATGGAGTCAGCCGTTGCGCTGGCCACGATGATGTTGCCTGTGGAATCGCCAGACACCACGCCACTGCCCGTGACGCGGCGCACCACCTGAATGTCAGGGTTGACCTTGACGGTGTAAGTCACGCTGGGCGAGACACTGGCATCGGTGATGTTGTATTGCACCAAGTTGTCGGCATCGACTTGGCTGCTCTTGATCCAGCTGCCAGAGAGCACCAAGGTGTCTTGGTCTTCGCCTTGCACCACCACACCGCTGCTGAGTCCGCCCGTGCGTTTGAAAGCGTCTAGGGTCAGCGTGAGGCTGTTGGCACCGCTGCCCGCCATGCTGACCACTTCCACGCCATCAAATGCGGGGCCTGAGGTGAGGTCAACCTCCGGCAGGTGCGACACGCTCAGTGTGTCGGTGCCAGCGCCGCCTTTGACAGAAACGTCGCTGGCGTCGTAGATGAGGGTGTCGTCATCGGCGCCGCCATCCAAAATGTCTGCGCCTGCGCCGCCGTCGAGCGTGTCAGCACCTGCTGCGCCGAGCAAACTGTCAGCGCCTGCGCCACCACTTAAGGTGTCGGCACCTGTGCCGCCGTCGACGGTGTCGTCACCCTCGCCGCCTGAGACGGAGTCGTCGCCTGCAGCGCCGAGTAGGCTGTCTGAGCCCGTGCCACCCAAGAGGGTATCCACACCATCGCCGCCATCCAAGGTGTCGTCGCCGTTGCCGCCATCGAGCAAGTCAGTGCCTGCGCCGCCCAAGACGGAGTCGCCGCCGGAACCGCCGAGCAAGGTGTCAGCGCCATCGCCGCCATCCAAGGTGTCGGCGCCATCGCCGCCTGAAAGTTTGTTGGCGTTGGCACTGCCAATAAGGTAGTCGCTCTTGCTGCTACCGGTGAGGTTTTCAATTTGTAGCAGCGTGTCGGTTTCCACTGGGTTGGTGACCACCAAGTTGGTCACATCGCCTGTGGCGGTGCTGGTGAAGGTAACGGTGGCATCGTTGGCAGCGCTGGGTGTGAAGCCCGGAATGGTTTGCGTGGCAAAGTGGCTGGCCACCTCTGCGGCAGTCTTGCCCCCTGCGGGCGCGGTGTAGGTCACCCCGCCCACCGTGACCGATTGGCCTGCGGCGAGGTTGGTGAAGGTGACGGTGGTGCTTTCGTTGTCGCTGCCCGTGCTAGGCGTGTTGACCACTTGGGCCGTGGCAGCCAGCGTTTGTGCAGAGCCTGTCGTGACTGTGACGCTTTGTCCATTGAAGGTGGTGGGCGCTGTGCCGCCCCCCAAACTGACGATCACGCCTGATGTCGCATCGCCAAAGTCAGCCGTGTTATTGCCCGAGCCACCCACGAGGGTGTCATTGCCCACGCCGCCGCGCAGCACATCGTCACCGACGCCGCCACTGAGGCTGTCGTTGCCGGTGCCGCCCGAGATGAATTCGTTACGGGCACTGCCTGTGATGGTGTCGGGGCCAGCAGAAGTGGCCACACTTTCAAAGATGTTGACCCGCGTATCGACCTTGAGGGTGACGGGGTACGACACGTTGTTGGCATCGGTGTAGGTACCAGTGTAGGTTTGATATGCCGTGGTGCCCACCAAGTCGGGGCTCCCCACAGGCGTCCACGTGCCCACCAACACCAAGTTGTCTTCACTGTCACCGTTGATGGTGACCATATCGGCGCTGGGCTGCCCCACGTCAGCACGGGTGAGTTGGTGCACCGAGGCTTCGTTCAGGGTGAGCGTGTTGCTGTCAAACCCACGTAAATCAATGGCGTCCAAGCCTGTGAACACGCCGCTGATAGCGGTGAGATCTGCGCTGGCGTCGCGAACCGACAAGACGTCGGTACCTGTGCCGCCACTCACCGTGGCGTCGTTGATGTCAAACACCAACACGTCGTCGCCTGGGCCGGCGACCAAGACGTCGCGGCCAGCGCCGCCGTCAAGGGTATCGGCAGCGCTGGACGATGTAAGGGTGTCGCCTAAACCATGTCCTTGCAACAAGGCTGCCAGAGTGGTGTCTGTATTTTGAATGCTTTCGCCAATCACCGACACCACAGTGTCGATGTAAAGCTTGGCAGTGCCGCTGGTGTAAATCTGGTAGCGGCCAGTGTCATCGATGGCGCTGAACGTCCAGTCAGGCAGCGGCGTGATGGTGTCGCCCAAATTGCCTTCAACGGTGACCACCGGTGCGGTGGCGCCGCCCATCTCGCGCACGTCGTCGATCGTGAGGGTGAGCTGGGTGTTGCTGTCGTTATCTAAGTCGAGAATTTCAACGCCAGCCAAACTGCCCGTAGCCGTGCTGAGGTTGATGGTGGGTGCGCTCATGCGCACGGTGTCAATGCCCGTGCCAGCCTCGATGCTGGCGTTGGGGTTATACGTGATGACGTCGTTGCCCGCACCAGTGCGGATGGTGTCGGCACCTGTACCGCTGTCCACGGTGTCCGCGCTGCCCACGGTGTCGTTGGCCAAGTCGGTGACGATCAGGTTGGCAGCATCGCTGCCAACCACCGAATCGGCGCCCTTGCCAGTGAACACGTTTTGAATGCCCACCAAGCTGTCAGAGCCCAGGCCGCTGCTGGTGGCTGTGCCCGCTGTGCTGCCGTTGGGGAGTGTGACGGTGACGGGTGCCGTCACATCCACCGTGCCGCTGCTGCCCAAGCGATGCGAGAGATCGAGCACGTCGTTGGCGCTGCCGGTGATGGTGTCGTTGCCAGGGCCGCTTTGAATGGTCTCTGCCACCGTAGGATCACCTGTCAGCGCGTCGCCCACTTGCACATTGCTATTAACACGGATGATGGTGC
>JACCDX010267084.1_pt1 | contig 39159 bp, 44 predicted proteins | sample 7449681 | NCBI WGS metagenome assembly JACCDX01 (sample SAMN15323450, study PRJNA562643) | freshwater metagenome | isolation source: river surface water | place: USA:Blue River Watershed | collected 2017-08-18
ATCGTATTTCATCTGGCAGCACGCTCTGGAGTTGCTCCATCAGTAATTGATCCTATGGAATCTCACGATATAAATGTAAATGGAACTTTAAACATGCTGGAAGCATCAAGGTTGGCCGGTGTAAGTAGATTCGTTTTTTCATCATCATCATCTGTATACGGTGGTTCTGAGATTCTGCCAACACAAGAGGGCGTAACCTTAAATCCGAAATCACCATATGCATTACAAAAAAAGATTGGAGAAGAATATTGTAAAATATATTCTAATCTTTATAATTTGGATACTGTATGCTTAAGGTACTTCAATGTTTTTGGACCAAGACAGAGAGCTGACTCAGCTTACGCCGCTGTAATTTCATCTTTTTGTCATTCAATAAAGGAAAATAAAAGACCAACTATCTATGGCGATGGAAAGCAATTCAGAGATTTTACATATGTAAAAAATGTTGTAAACGCAAATATCTTGTCGGGATTTCTAAATCAAAATCTAAATGGAGAGCCTTTTAATATTGGATGTGGAAAAACAACTGATTTACTTCAATTAGCAAGTTTATTAGAATGTAAAAGTCCTATCTTCAAAGAAGAAAGACAGGGAGATGTAAGGTGTTCTCAGGCTGATATAAATAAAGCTAAGAATATACTTAAGTATAATCCATCTGCGGACTTAGAACAGCAACTGAAAAAAACTTTAGAATGGTATTTGAAAAATTAATGGGGATATTATGAGCGGATTAACTGCAGTAATCACAGGTGTGGCAGGACAAGACGGCTCTTATTTGGCAGAGCACCTTGTCTCTATGGATTATAATGTAATTGGAATTACGAAAAAGCACACTACTTCAAATAATTATGAAAATATATTATCATTACTAAAAAACAAAAAATTCAAATTAATTGAAGGCGATATTAATGATACAACCCTGATTTCAAGAGTTATTGTGGATTGCAGGCCTCATGAGTGGTATAATCTAGCTGCGGCCTCTCATGTTGGGCAATCATTTATGGAGCCTGCATACACCTTTGCTGTTGATGCTAGTTCAGTTGTGAGCCAACTTGAGATGCTAAGACAGTTTTCTCCATATACTAGATTTTATCAAGCTAGTACATCAGAACTGTTTGGAGGCTTAAAATGTCCATCGCAAGGTTATGATGAGACAACCCCTTTTCATCCGAGGTCTCCGTATGGGGTGGCAAAGTTGGCCGCATATTGGGCCGTAAAAAACTATAGAGAAGCATATGGTCTTTATGCAGTTAATGGAATTCTTCACAACCACTCATCTCCACGTAGGGGGCCTGATTTTGCCACCAGAAAGATAACTAGCGGAGTTGCAAAGGTTAAGCTAGGAATGTCTGACAGGGTAAAAATGGGCGACTTATCAGCCTTTAGAGATGAAGGACATTCTAAGGATTATTGTATTGCTATGCATAAAATGTTACAACAAGATGTACCAGAAGATTTGCTAATAGCAACTGGAGATGGAGCGACAATCCAGGAGATGTTAGAATATGTTTGCTCTTTGGCAGAACTACCTTTTGAAGAAGTGTATGAAAAAGATTCTCGGTTTTTAAGGCCATCGGAAGTCCCTTTCTTAAAGGGTAATCCGCAAAAGGCAATGCAAAAATTGAACTGGAAGCCAGAATATACTTGGAAAAAACTTTTAAAAGAAATGTATGAAAATGATTTATCAATTTTGGATAAAAATAGATGAAAGATTCAAGAAAATATATTCTTCAATGCAAATCTATTGATAATCAAATTGAATTCTACGGAATGAGAAGGTCTGGCCATCATGCGATCATGGAGTGGATTTTTTCTCAGGTCAAATATCCTATATTTTTTTTTAATGACATTGAGCCATACGTAAAACTTGGATCTCTTTATGATTCTGGCTTTTGGAAAAATCCACTACCAGGTGGTAGATATGGTGAAAATTTTGGATTTTATTCTTTTAATTATGAAGATGCTCCAATTAAAGACTTGAAAAAATATATGAAGAAATATGAGCAATTAGTTTTATTCAAAAAGGCAAAGAAGGTAAAGAAAGTTTTTGTTCTGAGAGATCCTTTTAATATGTTTGCAAGTAGGATTAAATTTTTTAGAGAAAAAAATATACAAGCAAAATCAAATGGAAAAAGATTATTGCGATACAACGAGGAAATTGCAGCAGGTGGTGTAGGATGGTATAATGCCGCCGCAGTAGAGAGATGGTGTGAATATGCAAGGGAATTTATAGGTGAGACAAATTATTATGATAAGAAAATTTTTATAGACTATAATAAATGGTGTGCAGACGAGGAGTATAGAAAGTCGATTGCAAAAAGTTTTTCATCCACTGGTTCCTACAATGATTTGGCAAGAAAAAAGGTTCCATCGAACGGCGGAGGAAGCTCCTTTGATTTTAGAGAGTTTCATGGAAAGGGTCACATGATGAAGACTGATGAAAGATGGAGGGTAATGATTAAGGATGATGAATATTTGGATGTAATAAATAATTCTGAATTAATTAGATTAGCAGAGAAAGTATATCCAGATTTAACATCTCAAGTTTTAGGAAGTAAAAAATGAGAATTATAAATAAGCCTTGGGGATACGAAGAAATATGGGCCGAGGGATCAACTGGAACTGGTTACTTGGGTAAATTTTTACATATAAAGCCTAATTCCAGATTATCTTTACAGTATCACCGAGAAAAAGAAGAGACGGTTTATGTAAGATCAGGAACTCTTTATATGGAAACCTTGGGGATGGCATCTGAAGGGCGAGATGGATCGATCAATCTTCAAGCATCTAAGAAAATGATTTTATCATATTCTGAAGGACAGATAGTTAATATTAAGCCATTTTTTACACACAGATTTTGCGCAAAAGATGAGCCAGTCGAGCTAATAGAGGTTAGCACGAATTATTTAGAAGATGTAATTAGAATTGAAGATGATTACGAAAGGGGTACAATCAAGGGGTAGGGGATATCTTGATTGTAAATATTCTTGCCTTCAACCTGGGAGAGGCCAAAAAAACAAGGTTTTCAAATGGACCAGGTAACTCGCTTCTGGGCTTGTTAAGATCTATAAGTCATATTGACTCTATAAAAGTTAGAGTATTTCTAGCCTTGGAAACGGAAGAGAAAATTCCGGGAATTGAAATTTGCAAATTAGATGACTTCTTTCCAAAAAGCTCTAATGAGATTATTCATTGGTGGTCTGGCCTAACAAGGCCCCATCTATTTAGGGTAACTAAATTTGCAAATAACCCATGTATTATAGGGCCGAACCTGATAGATGGAACTCAGATTGATTCAGCTCACCTTCCGACTGAAGAATCGGTTGTTAAGCTTTTTCCAAATGCAACTTATTTAACACTTAACAACCAACTAAAATTTAGCTTATCGAGATCTTACGGTTTATCGCTAGAGCAAATCCAAATATTCAAATCAGGACCCGACCTTTCAGCTTGGAAGCCTCCAGACAAATATGAAAGATTCATTCTGTGGAAGGGCGCTGGAAATCAATATGTAAAAGATCTACCCTTCGCCCAGGAGGTTAGAAATAGGTTGCCAGAGTACAGGTTTGTACTTATGGGTGAAGATGGTAGGTTTTCTTATTCTGAGCATATCGACACTGCAAAGAGGGCTTGGCTATATTTCTCGACATCTATATCGGAAACTATGGGAATGACTCTTTTGGAGCAGTGGTCTGCTGGAGTTCCTTCTGTTACAAATCCTAAAGTTATGCTGCATGGCATAAATTATGACACTGGAATTGTTACAAATAAAGATTTAGCTTCTTATTGCACTGCAATCAATGAAATTATGCAAAATGATCAACTTAGAGAGCATCTTTCTTGTGGTGCTAAAAAGTATATATTAGAAAACTTTTCTAATGACAAAATTTGCCAAAATTATTTGGATATATTAAAAAATGTTTGTTGATATAATTATTCCTGCATACAATCCTGGCCCTTACATTCATGAGGCAATCAAAAGTGCTTTCAAACAGAATTATAAAAACAAAAAGATAATCGTAATTGATGATAACTCTGAGCAGGAATTATCATTCTTAAAAAAAGATTATCCTGAAATTATTTTTCACAGAAATGAAAAAAATTTGGGTCCATCTGGTAGTAGAAATCTTGCAATTAAAATGGGCTCAGGAGAGCTGATTAGTCTGCTGGACGCCGATGATATCATGGCTCCAAACAAATTAAGTTTATCAGTTGATAAATTTAAAAATGCCAACGTTGGCATGACTTGTGGAAATTATAGAATTTTTATAAATAGAAGTAAATATATGAATCCTTTCTATAAGGCACCAATTAAGGTAAATTGGAATTCTCTACTTAAGGTAAATTTGGTAGCCTCGGGCTCTACAACTATCCGTAGAGATGTTATAGAAAAAGTTGGCGGATTCGATACTAGGTATAAAATCTGTGAAGATTACGACTTATGGCTGAGAATATCAGAACTCTATGATATAGAATATATACATGATGTTTTATACTATTATTCAATATGTCCAGGAAATCAATCTTTAACTCAAAGACATGATATCCAAAAAGATCATATGAAAAATATAGGAACAATAATTGCCGAATCAAAACAAAGAGTTGAATCAATTGTTAGAGCAAATTAAAAATAAAACAGTTTTAATAAAAACTTACCTTACGGAGTCTGGACTTTTTTACCTGGCAGAATCTGCCGCAAGAATTCTGGAGGCAAATGGTAATAAGGTAGTTTTTATTCCTAAGGAAAAGTATATAAAAAACCTACAAGGTAGGTATGTTAGATATTATCCTGAAATTTCTTCAGAAATATCAAAAACATCTTGGCACAAAGAGTCTTTTCTAGGCTCAAAAAGCATAGAAGAACAAACTGCTTATGTTATTCAGAAGCATAAAGCAAACTTAATTATAAGTTTTGAATCTTTTATGCAAGATTCTGCATGGATATCGCTAGTTAAGACCAAGTATGGGGTGCCAGTAATAGACGTTCCCATGCCAGAATGGATTGGTCGAGGTCAGCTGGGTCCTGGCTATAGAATCTTTAATCAAATTTGGTGCCTAACAAATTCTTGCTACGAAGCATTTTCATCTTTTACCAATAGAAAATTGGTCAGCTGGGATTATGTTGATCATAATATTTTCAACCCTAAGAAAAACAAGAGGGAGATAGAAAACTTAACCTTCTATCATCCTGGTCCGGTCAACCCAGGATTTAACCAGAAAAATACATTGGTGACCCTGCAGGCTTATCATAAATTTTGTGATGACAATAATAATACTAGGCTTATAGTTACTGGCAGGCTAACGCCGGAAGAACTTGAGATAGTTCAAAAATGTGCTAATATTCAATATAATAATAAGGTTTTAACCAGAGGAGAAATTAGTCAAATATATGATAGTTCCCATTGTATTATAGCTCCATCCTCAAGGGAGGGTTTGGGCCTCTGCTTTTGGGAAGCTAAGGCTATGGGCTGTGACCTGATAACTATTGATGCCGCTCCCATGAATGAGCATTCAAAGTATCTTGCTACAGTCACATCTTTTGTCGCAAATGATTCTATCATTCCATTTGCAAATACCTCTCCGGAATTATTATGTGAACAAATTAAAAAATATTTTGAGGACTTTGAAATGTCAAATGAAATTAAAAAAATTGAAGTAACAAAAAAGAAAAAAACACCAGAACAAATTGAGAGAGAAAATGCAGCTCTAATGGCTGCATTTGAAGAACCAGTAAAGGAGAGTTCTATGGATCCAGAGATCTTGAAAAAGTTGAAGTCTAAATTAAATGAACAAAAAGTTGAGGATCAAGTTGAGGAGGAAGAAATGCCAGTAGTAAATCAGGCTACCGTAAGTATCGAAATGGCAGTATTTGGCGTAGGCCAAGCTGGCTCTAGAATTGCAGAAGTCTTTTACAAGAAGGGATATGATGCAGCAGTGATCAACACCTCTGCTCAGGATTTGGAGTTTATTGAGGTTCCAGATGAATACAAGTTGCTCCTAGAGGGAAGCCTTGGAGGAACGGGTAAGGATCTAGACTTAGGAAGAGAGATCTTTGATCACGGAGAGGGACGGCTATCAGATCTTGTTGATAGAGTTGCCGAAGGAAATAATATGGTCTACTTGGCCATTTCCGGTGGTGGCGGTACAGGTTCGAGCTCGGTTGATACGATGATTCCCATTCTATTTAACACCGGACTCCCAGTTGGAGTAATTTACGTTCTTCCAAAAGCTACGGAAGATGCTCAATCCAAACGAAACTCTATCGAAACACTATCTAGGTTGGCACGAATGACATCTGATAATATGGTGTCAAGCTTGATCGTAGTTGATAATGCTAGAATTGAGCAAATTTACGCAAATCTAAGTCAATCTAAATTCTGGGAATCTGCAAACGAAGCCATCGTTGAGCCACTTCATGTCTTTAACTCTCTAACTTCCACTCCATCTAGATTTACTTCTCTTGATCCATCTGATTTTGGAAAGATCATTTCATGTGGTGTCTGCTCAATTTATGGAGTTATTGAGGTTCATGATTATATGGAAGAGACCTCTCTGGCGGAGGCTGTTATTAAATCTCTAAGCAAGAACATGCTTGCATCGGGGTTTGATATTTCACAAACCAGAACTGGAGGAGTTATCATTACTGGCTCTAGAGAGGTTCTAGACAGGCTTCCTGCCATCAATATCAACTACTGCTTTCATATGATCTCAGAGCAAACCAATGGAGCCTCAGTATTCCAGGGTGTTTATGATGTAGATTCTGACGAAGATTCAGTCAAGATTTATAGCTGGTTTGCTGGCCTTGGGCTTCCTAAGGATAGAATCGAAAATCTGAAGAAAGAATCTCAAGCTCAGGCTGCAATTGCTAGCGAAAAAGAAAAGAATAGAAGCATGGCAATGTCGCTCGATCTAGAGGAAGACGATACAAATTCTTTGGCAAAAGAAATAAATAGAAAGATTAAAAATAAAACCTCATCATTTAACAGACTACAGGGTGGTCTTAGATCTTCTATTATTGACAAAAGAAGAGGTAAGTGATGAGTAAGGCTTTAAATTATAATTTAGCTGAATCAAAAAGAGTTGGGTGGGATGCCAGTATTCTGGGCCTCACCCAAATTGATGAAGCCTTCTGTGAGGCGGTAAAGACCTTTCAGAAAACTTATGGACTTGCAGCAGACGGAATGCTGGGCCCAACAACTTATCGCAGAATTGTGACCGAGAAGCAATCTCAAAATGCTTCTCCATCCAGTTCAGCTGCAACTCCAGTTGATTACATCATCTGTAATGGAAAAAGGGTTGCAGTTAAGGGTGGAGTTAAGGTTCTAACTTGGAATGAAACTGGTGGCCTCTCTATAAGTGGAGGATACTCTGTTGTTCCAAATAGAAACATCAAACACTTTATTACTCATTGGGATGCTACACTTTCTGCAAAATCATGTAGAGATATCTTGAGAGAACGTGGTCTTGCGGTCCACTTCCTGATCGATAATGATGGAACGATCTATCAGCTTGTAGATACTGAGCACAAAGCTTTCCACGCTGGAGATGCCAATGGTTCATCAATTGGGGTCGAAGTATCTAATGCTTATTACACCAAGTATAATGATTGGTATGAGAAGAATGGTTTCGGAAAGAGAAGAGTTATTCCTAAGATGAAAATTGCTACAGGATATATAGATGAACATCTTGATTTCTATGATGCTCAATATGAAGCTCTATCGGCCTTGTGGGAAGCTGTAAGCAGGGCTCATGGAATTCCCCTGGTAATTCCCAAGGAGCTCGATAGGGCTATCTCCTGGCAGAATTTCAAGGGTTTTATGAACCACTTCCATGTAACGTCTCAAAAGATTGATTGCTATGGAATTGATCACCAAAGAGTGCTCGATAGGGCTATAGAGCTTTCTAAAACCTGATAAATCTTAAATTTCAAAGGCTTGCAGCTATCCCCATTAGCTGCAAGCCTTTCGTGTTGTCAGCATCCAAAAAATGGGTACCATAATAGCAAGGTGTATCAAATGGTTCAAATATATCTAGATAATATCAGCTGCAAATTAGTCGGAGAGATTAATACTGCTACCTTGGCCAAGCTTGATAAAGAAATGAGTTATAGCCACCCTGGGTATCAATACATGTCGGGCGGTAAAGGCGGATACGGTTCTCAGGGAAGGTTTGGCGGTTGGGATGGTAGAGTCAGATTGCTTACGGAATCTAGAAAATTTCCGATTGGGTTACTCAAAATGGCTCATAGAATTCTAGAAGAAGACGGCGTTGAGCATGAAGTTGTAGATCAGAGACCACAATTAAAATATGGCACTCCAATTCCGCTGGTAGAAGGTTCAAAATACTCATTAAGAGATTATCAAGATGGAGCCATTAGGGCTGCAAAAAAACACAAAAGTGGAATTATAAAGATGGCAACAGGATCGGGCAAAACTATTGTAGTATCCTCCTTGGTGGCACAATTTAATATTCCTACAATTATTTATGTAATTGGTATTGAGTTATTATATCAAATGAGAGATACTCTTAGAGATGCCTATGGAATTGATGCAGGAATTGTTGGCGGAGGAATTTGCGATACTTCTAAGTCAGTTACCATTATGACCATCTGGTCTGCTGCTTCAGCCTTTGATAAGAAGGCTCAAATAACAGAAAATGATACTACTGGCGAATCTAATGTAAAAATAAGTGGAGAAAATAAAAAGAATATTCAAAGGTTAGTACATTCAGCTCAATTATTTATTTTTGACGAATGTCAATATGCTGCATCTGAGACTTTACAATTTTTGCATAAAGTAAGTACTTCTGCTAAACATAGATTTTTATTTTCTGGAACCCCATGGAGAGATACTGGTGATGACATTTTGATTGAGGCGGTTTCTGGTCCTAAAATTTATGACATTAATGCTACCAAACTAATCAATGAAGGGCACTTAGTCCCTCCAGATATACACTTTATTAATGTGCCAGTAATTAGAAATGTTGGCAAAAATTATCACGATGTCTACAAGAAATATGTAGTTGAAAATGATGATAGAAACGATCTTATAATTAAAGCTGCTAGAAAATTAGTATCTGGAGGAAGAAAGGTTCTCATTCTAGTGGTTAGAGTTCCACATGGCGACATTCTAATGGAAAAATTGCAAGAAGAATTTAAGGTAAGATTCTTGGATGGAGCAAAGTCTACCAAGGATCGTCTGGAATCAATTAAAGCTATGAAAGATGGCAAAATTGATATTTTAATTGCCTCTAAAATTTTCGATCAAGGAGTTGATATTCCAGAGCTGGATGCTCTAATTTTGGCAGGTTCTGGAAAATCTAGTGGAAGAGCGCTTCAGAGAATTGGTCGTGTTATCAGAAAGTTTGAGGGAAAAAAGAAGGCTATTGTAGTTGAATTTTATGATAACTGCAAATATCTCAAAGATCATTCGGAAGCTAGGATTAAAGTTTATGGAAGCGAACCAGGTTTTAATATAATAATGCCAAAGAGTCAAGTATTACACTCATATCCTCAAAGAGAACCTGTTAAATGGGTTTAACAAATTATTGAACCCATATATAAAACTATAGATCCGCTCTAAACCTGGAAGTAGAATGTTTGCAGGAGACCCAGATGGATCAAGAAGAATTTTATGAAAAAATTCCAGAGTGGATTTCTAAAGATAAGTCTACTTGGAATCACATTACATTGATGGCTTACTTTTGTCATAAATATGAGCAAAAGAACGGCGTTAGATTTAGGCTAGTCAGATGGAATACTGATCCCGGCAAGGGAAAGGAAAGCAAGGATTTCGCAAAGTTAGCAAAAACTTTTCTTCCTGAAAACTTTGAAAAATTACCAAAAGAACAACAAAAAAATCTCAAAGAAGAAGTTGTTCATAAAATTTATAATTATATCAATTGGATGTTTGATTATAAATTCAGAAGGGGAGAAAGGTCAGTTACAGGAACACAACTTTTTCTTACTCCATCTATAATTAATGAATTTGAAAGAATGTATTCTGCATTTCTATCAAAGAGAAATCAAGAGGGCTCATTCGAAGAGCTTATGGATTGGGTTAAGAAACAAGTGCCTGACATTTTGAAATTGCATGATTTGGAAGATCCCAAGGACATTAGAATGATCCAAAGATATGCAGAAAATTACAATTTAGAGCAATCTTCTTTAGAGTGGAAGGTTGTAAAAAAAGCTAAGGAGCTTAATTTACTATGAGTGAAACATTAGTTGGAAGAAGAATAACAGTATTCATGGATGGCGGATGGGAGCTCTCTGGAGTGGTCAGATCTCAAGATCCCGAAAAGATTATTTTAGAGTCAGATAAAAAACTGCATATGATTTTCAGAAAAAAAGTTGCCGTTTTGATAATGGATATAGCCAATAGCATGGAAGCTCCTGGCTCCAAAAATGAAGCAATAAATAAAGTGGAAGCAACAAATAAAGTGGAAGAAAAGGAGGACGAGATTAGTATGGAGGAGGATTTTGTCGATCAAGATGAACCTTTTCCAATTAATCCGATTTCTTATGATGACTCAAGCATGTCTCTTCCGATGGACATCTTGGGACTTAAGAATCTTCAAAATGAAGAAGACTTTTCTGTTTCCTTCTCTGGTTCACTAAAAGAGGAATCCGAAAAGGTAAAGAGGATGCCCAAAATTAGCTTTAGATCTGAGGAGTAATAATGTCAGTTAAGCTGGAACGGATTTTGCAAAAAACCAGAGAAAAATGCCATGTATGTAATGGAGCTGGTTGCCCAACTTGTGATGCAAAATCCGCGAGATTGAAAAAATACTGGAATGCAAATATTCCTGTTGCTTATTGGGATTTGGCTTTTAGAGATTTTGACGGAGATCCGAAATTCAGAGATTTTGTCAAACCAAAGATCGATGACATCGATAAGATGTATGATGATGGCAAATCTCTAATGTTTACTGGAAGTTTGGGAACTGGCAAAAGTTATACTGCTTGTTGTATCTTGAAAAAGGCCATTAGCTCCGGCTACACAGGTCTTTATACTACTATGGCTGATGTGGTTGCCAACATGCTGTCTTCCGAAATGGATACGGCAAAATATTACGAAGAATTAATTAGCCAGGATTTCTTGGTTATTGATGAGTTTTCTTCTCATTGGATTTTTCCATCAGAAAAGGCGGAACAACTGTTTGGAACTTCTTTGGAATACGTTCTTCGAACCCGTTTTCAGAATCAGCTTCCAACAATTCTGTGTTCCAACGATGAGGATGTGGATAACATCTTCGGGGGATTCTTTGCGAGGTCGTTCCGTTCGCTGAGATCACACCATGTTGAACTTTTTGTAGTAGGTGGAAAGGATTACAGGAGAAAGAATGTTGGACGCTAAAATCTTAAATTGGATGCTTCAGGGTCCGGTTGAAGCTAACCAGATCTTTGGGCAGATTGAATATGATCTTCTTAAAAGAGTTTTTCTTCAGAAATATAAAGTAATATTGGACGTTTTTTATACCTATTACTCTAGACATAAAATTCCTCCCTCTTACGAAGTACTTGGTTCTCTTTTGGCGAAAGAGAATGAGGACCCAACTATTGCCGATTATATCGAATCGCAAAAATGCCCTCCGAATGAGATCGGCTTTTTTCTAGACGAAATCAAGGAAAGATACAATAAATATTTGGTTGAATCTCTAGTTAAAAAAGCAGAAGAAGTTGATGAAGAAGATGAGAATATTAAAGATTTTAACGAAGAACTAAAGAAGGTAATTGCACAAACTGAAAAGCTATATAAGCATGACGTTTTTTCTGAAGGCAATATCCGCGAATCAGTTGATGATAGAATCAATACTTATCATTATACTTCCGAAAATCCTGATGAAATCAGGGGATTCTTATCTGGCTATAAAGAGTTGGATGATTATACATGGGGTATTAAAAACTCTGAAATGTTGGTCATCGGTGGAGCCTCCTCTTCTGGTAAATCTCTTTTGATGTTAAATATGGCCATCAATGCTTGGATGGGAACAAACGATCCGTGCAGCGGAAAGGTCACTAAGGATGATGGAAAGAATATCCTATTTATCTCCTTGGAAATGTCAAAGCAACAATTGGAGCAAAGAGTTGATGCCAAGTGCGCCGATATTAGACATAGAAATTTAGCCAGAGGAACTTTGGAGCCAGACGAACTTTACCGTTGGCAAAAGAACCTAGAATTTCAACGGGAATATGACAAGAAGTTTTATATCTTAGACATGCCCCGTGGCACTACTATGGGCGAGGTCGAAGCAAAATATGAAAATATTCTTGGAATTTTCAAGCCCGATGCCGTCTTTGTTGATTATCTTCAGCTCATGAAGCCCACCATTGGCATGGTCGGTAGCGACTGGCTGGATGTCGGTAAGGTTTCAGAGGAGCTTCACGAATTCTGTAGAAAGAAGAATATTCCAGTCGTAACTGCAGCTCAAAGAAAGGCTGCACCAAAGAAGAATGGCTCCAAGAAGGTTGACAACGTAGATCTGGAAGACTTGGGTCGTTCTAAGATGATTGGAGATAACGCAGCAATCGTTCTTCTAATTGCAAATCGAGACGATGAACTCCTAAGAGAAGATATGGAGCTTCATATCGTAAAAAACCGTGATGGAGCCAAGGGAAAAATTCACCTAAGGAAGAATTTTCCAAAATCTAAAATTGAAGAATTCCCAGATGATTGGGCGGCAGATATCGGAGATGAAAATGCAACTTGAGAAGCCAATTAACAAAGTTTCTTTTAGAAGTTTAAAGAATCATATTAAGAAATATGATTACATTACAATGAGTACATCTTTTAAGGATAATGCTAGATATTTGGTTATATCATTAGATTCCAATCACCTAAAAGTGTTACCTTTAGATACACTATACTCATCCGGTACAGATTCTGATCGCTTAGTTTCAATTCCATTGTCTATACCATTTGATATGGTAAAATCCATTCAAAAGCAAGACAAGATTGAACTCCTGTTTCTTGCCGCCACTACAAACCCTCATGTTTTAGCGGCCTTATCATCATGATATCAAAAGATGTTGGTAGGATCAGGAATTTGAAATATAATACTGAGAGTGGAAATCTAGAAATAACAATTGAAATTACCGACAATAAATTTAAAAAGAAATTAATCAGAGATTTAGATTTGTCAGGTAAAATTAAGTTTGAAAAAGATAGAATTATCTTAATTGAGGAGCAGGAAGATGCCGAGCTATAACTTTGAATGTCAAGAGTGTAATTTTATAACTACATTTAGATTTTCAAGCGTTTCTCTCTTTTTGAGTTCGCAAAATAATCTAAGATGTGAAAAATGCTCTTCTGCAGAATTAGAAAGATCACTAACTCAATTGACATCTTCAATCCAAAGAGATAAGGAAACCATTCTACAGCAAGTTATGGAAGATAAAAATCGTATTGTAGAAAAAATTAGGCAGGGCGATGCCAAAACTATTCGGAATATTTATGGAGAGGAAAAATAAACTTCCGATCTTTTAATAATTTGACGCCATTGAAAATGTGAATATGATGGTGTCGGAGGTTGTTGCGCCGGCCTTGAAGTAAAAATATGAATTTGTGTAAAGAAAAATACAAATTGAATAAAATTTTGACTTTTTTTGCAAAAATACATCTTTTGAAATTCAAAGATTAATTAAAATAGACCTAATTTTAGCTATACTAAACAAAATTGGGGCTATTTTATAATTAAAATATTCTGTTACTAAATGAAGTAGGACATACAATCTGGAGCCATTTTAATTAATGTGGCAATACATGATTGTAAATTTTACGGACCAAATACTTAATAAATTGAAACCATATTGGAGAAATTATGGAAATCGCATCGAAGATTCTTTCGGAAATTACAGTTCACATGAAATATGCTAGACACCTTCAGGAGGAGGGCAGAAGAGAAACTTGGGAAGAACTTGTTACTAGAAACAAGGAGATGCATCTCAAGAAAAATCCAGAATTAGCAGCAGAGATTGAAGAAGCATATCAATTTGTCTATGACAAGAAGGTTCTTCCATCCATGCGTTCCATGCAGTTTGGCGGTAAGCCAATTGAAGTTGCGCCAAATAGGTTGTTCAACTGCGCTTTCATGCCCATTGATGATCCTCGTGCTTTTTCAGAGGCCATGTTTCTTCTTCTTGGCGGAACTGGAGTTGGATTCTCTGTTCAAAGGCACCATGTCGAAGCCCTTCCTGAAATTAGAAAACCAAATTCCAAAAGAACTCGTAGATTTCTAGTTGGAGATTCTATTGAGGGATGGGCAGACGCGGTTAAGGCATTGGTACTGTCCTACTTTAAGGGTACTTCCAAGCTTCGTTTCGATTTCTCGGACATCAGGCCCAAGGGAGCTAGGCTCATTACGTCTGGAGGAAAAGCTCCAGGTCCACAACCACTCAAGGAATGTCTAGTTAAACTAGAGGGAATTCTTGATTCCAAGAAAGATGGCGAAAAGCTCACTTCAATTCAAGTCCACGACATGGTCTGTCACGTTGCTGATGCAGTTCTTGCTGGCGGTATTCGCAGAGCCGCTCTAATCTCCCTATTTTCTGCAGATGACGAAGAGATGCTTGGCTCCAAATCTGGGTCCTGGTGGGAAGAGAACCCTCAGAGAGGAAGGGCAAATAACTCTGCAGTTTTAATGAGACATAGAATTACTAAGGAATATTTTATGGACATTTGGAGCAGAGTCAAGGCGAGCGGCTCGGGAGAACCAGGCTTTTACTTCACAAACGATAAGGATTGGGGAACCAATCCATGCGTGGAGATTGGTCTTAGACCATTTCAGTTCTGCAACCTAACCGAAATAAATGTCAGCAATGTAGACTCTCAGGAAGAGCTGGAAGCAAGGGCCAAAGCCGCTGCAGTTATTGGTACCCTTCAAGCTTCCTATACCGATTTCCATTATCTTCGTCCAATTTGGCAACGCAACACTGAGAGAGACGCTCTTCTTGGAGTCTCTATGACCGGCATCGCTTCTGGTGCAGTCCTCAAGCTTGACATGACAAAGGCCGTAGATGTGGTTAAAGAAGTTAATGCTGCAATGGCTAAAAAACTTGGAATCAACCCTGCCGCTAGACTAACCTGCGTTAAGCCAGCTGGAACAACCTCACTGGCCCTCGGTACATCGTCTGGTATTCATGCTTGGCATAATGATTACTACATTAGAAGAGTAAGGGTCGGAAAGAATGAGGATATTTACAAATATCTATTAGATCACCATCCAGAGCTAGTTGAGGACGAATACTTCAGGCCACACGATACTGCAGTTATTTCGGTTCCACAGAAAGCTCCAGAGGGTTCAATTACCAGGCAAGAAAGCGCTCTAGATCTTCTAGGAAGAATTAAAGAGGTAACGCTCAAGTGGGTTAAACCAGGATATATTGGTGGTCAAAATACTCACAATGTTTCTGCCACTGTTTCCATCAAAGATGATGAATGGGATTCGGTAGCAGAGTGGATGTGGGAAAATAGAGAGATTTACAATGGTCTATCAATTCTTCCATTCTCTGATCACACTTATGTTCAGGCTCCATTTGAGGACTGCACTCCAGAGGTTTACGAAACAATGTTATCTACCCTAAAAGAAGTTGATTTAAGTCAAATTCGTGAAGAGGAAGATAATACCAACCTTACTGGAGAGATTGCCTGCGCTGGTGGAGCTTGCTCTATAGTCTGATAATTAAGATCAATTAATTATTCTATACCTAGTATGGAAATAAGAATTTTAACAGATCGTGTTAATCATGTCAGGGACATCGAAGAGGTGCGACAGGCATGGTTGGACGATCTGTTGTCGTTTGTGGGTCTGGATCTCGAAATAATCCATAATTCTCCAAGAGATGTTGTTGTCGAATATTTTATCGAGAATAAAATAGAAATAATAGACTACATCAACGTTAGGGCCACCGCCGTAAAGCAAGATGGAGAAATGATTGGAGAGTGGGGAGGTCCAGAAATGCAGTTAAAAGAAGATGAAAAAGGCAATTTATATTTTGATGTTAAAATAGAAAATTGGTCCATAATAGATGAGCAAATCTATGAAGATTAGGAGATAAAGTTGGAACATTCCAGAAAAATGTTTGTTTTAGATACATCAGTTTTAGTCTATCATGAAGATTCAATTCATGCATTTCCAGAGCAAGATGTAGTTATTCCTATAGAAGTTTTGGAAGAGATAGACGGACTCAAAAAGAGGGATGACCCAGTTGGAAATGCCGCAAGATATATAAACAGATTTTTGGATGACCTTAGACAGCTGGGTTCTTTAAGAGATGGTGTAGAGCTTGATAACGGACAGACCATCAGAGTTTCTTCCGAATCAGATATATCATGTTTACCTCCAGGTTTTGTTGATAAAAATGACAATAAAATTATCTCCATAGCTTATAAGTTATCTAAAGATAACGATAATGTTGTTCTTATATCTAGAGATATTAATATCAGAGTTAAGTGCGATTCTATTGGTGTAAATTCTGAAAATTACATCAAAGAAAAAGCAATTGTAAACAGAAGAGAGGCTTACTCTGGAGTTACGGTTTTAGAATTAGATCCCCAAGATATTCAGGAGTTTTATGAAGAGGGAAGTATTTATTATGGTCGTAATGAATTTTTTCCCAATGAACTCTTAGTTCTCAAAGGCGGACAAAAGAGCGCTCTTGGCATTTTTAAAAATGGTTCCATCCAAAAGCTAAGGTATACCGCAGGTAAGAATTTTGCTGTTCAAGGTGTGGTACCAAGGAACAAAGAACAGATCTTTGCATTAGAAATGCTCTTAGATAAAGATATTCATATGGTCACCATGAGCGGTAAGGCTGGCAGCGGAAAGACCATGCTTGCCATTGCTTCTGCAATACAAATGTTAAATGAAAAAAGATATGAAAAAATTATCTTATCAAGACCAGCTCAGAGTATGAGTAAGGAAATAGGCTTCCTTCCAGGACTTTTGCAAGAAAAGATGATGCCATGGTTACAACCATTTTTTGATAACTTAAAACAAATTCTCCCAAATGGCCAGACATATATAAATCTTTTAATTGAAAAAGAAATTATTGAAATCGGAGCCCTTCCATACATTCGTGGTAGATCACTTCCTAATACTATATTCATCGTAGATGAAGCTCAAAATATTACGCATAATGAGGCCAAAGCTATCATCACCAGAATGGGTGAAAATTCTAAATTAATTTTAATTGGAGATTTAGAACAAATTGATGCACCACATCTTGATTCTTCAACTTGCGGATTAGGTTCAGTTGTCGAAAAGTTTAAGGATTTTGAACTGTCAGGTCACATTACATTACTCAAGGGAGAGAGAAGTCCGCTTGCGGCTCATGCTGCTAAAATTCTTTAAATAAATTTATTAGGAGGAAAAATGTCTAATATAATTCCTTACATAAAAAAGAAAGAAGAACATAGTAGAGATAATAGGGTTCCGCTCTATATTCAGCCTGATTATCTAGAAAGAAAAGACTATTTTGAAGAAAAAAGGGAAAATTCTATTAAAAATAATAATGATATTGATGTCAACGTAGATTTTACAATTAAGGATTTTGAGATCAAATTTTAATTAATTTATAGAGGAGTAAAAATGCCAGTATCAAAGAGTAGTCCACAAACAATTATTTTCCGTCAAGGCACATCATCAGAATGGTTAGCTACCAATACTCCACCACTTCCTGGAGAGTTAGTTCTTGAGACCGATACTGGCAGATCTAGACTGGGAACCGAGACTGCAGGCACCTATGATACTACCCCTTATTTTGGAACAGGTCTTTATGTGGATGATAGCCTCAGGTTCGTTGCAGGAAAAGACGCTGCAGGCCCAATTCATTGGAGAGCTTCTCTTGGAGGCACTGTACCATGGAGAGATACCGTTGTGAGCTTCTCTGGTGGTGAGGCTCCAAGTGTATCTACAATTACTCTAAGTGGTGCAATTCAACTTCAAGATGGCGAGGAAATTACTATCTCAACAGATCTTGATGGAGGCCATCCACTAGGAATTACAGGTTTGGATACCTCATGGTATGTTAAAAATACTGATACAGAAAACGTATATGAAATTTACTATGACAAAGAGCTTACCTCTTTGCCTACATTCAACTTGGAAGAAACTTATAACGAGAATTCTGGCCAAGTCTTGGTAGATGATTATGCCGCCTGGGCTGTTGCAGTAGACTATGATGCTAATGGCAATCTTTTTACAGCAGGAACAACTGGAATTGGATTTGTTGGAGCAACTCAAGCTGCGTATATTGCTAAATATAGCCACACCGGTTCTTTGCTATGGCAAAAGACATTTGAAAACAACATTACAAATATCTATGGATATGGTATGGCTGTAGATCCCAATGGGGATGTATTTTTGGCAGCCCAAACTGATAATGGCACAGATATGGTTGTACTCAAAGTATCTGGAGACAATGGCTCAATACTTTGGCAAAAATACTTTGTAGGAGGTCCTTCAGATGATGTGGGTTCCGATGATCTAGAGCCATATACCCTAGATGTTGGATCGGATGGTAATCCAGTTGTAGTTGGATATTACGATCAAGATACTGGCGATTCTAGTTCTAATGAATATATGATCATTAAACTATCAGGCACAGACGGAACAGTTCTTTGGCAGAAATATCTTGGAGATAACCTTGGTCCAGATAACACCCAGAGAGCATTCGGAATGGGTATAGGTCCTGATAACTCTATCGTTTTCACCGGAAGAACTTATGATTCTGACACCGATACAGATGTAATGACTGTGGCAAAGCTTTCGGCCTCAGGAACCTTGATTTGGCAGAAAAAGGTATCCAATCCCAACCCTCTCAATCAGATGGTGGGCGCTGACATTGCCGTTGGTCCCAATGGAGAGGTATATGCTGTTGGCCACTACTACGATGATGATGGGGGGTTTACAAGGCCATTTATCACTGTATTTAAAATGAATTCTAGCGGCTCTATGCAGTGGAGCAGAAGGGTTGGGCCCAATACTGTTGGTCCATTCTGCGATGATGTAGAGGCCGGACTAACTGTAGATTCAGATGGAAAGCTATACCTTACTGTTGCAACATATGTCAAGCAAGGTGGAAATCAACAAAGAGATCTTCTGGTGGCTTCTTATGACTCTAATGGAAACGTTTTGTGGCAAAATTACCTAGGTAAGCCACTGAGATATGAGATTCAACCAGAGTGGGGTGATGGAAGATTTGGTGGACAATTCATAGCTACTCATAGGGATTTCTTGGCAGTCTGTGGGGCGCAGGAAGAAAGTGATATAGATGGAAACACTGGAAACCTTCCTGGGAATGATAATGTTGGTGCTTTCGTAATTCAGTTTCCTAAAGATGGAACTGCTAAAAATATTGGAGGAACTCTCTTTAGGCCATCCAGTTTCCAGGGCGTTCCCAACATTGGCCTAACCGCTACCAATACCAACTTTGCTCTGTATGATGGAAATGCTGTCATTCCAGATGATCCTTATGTTTTAACTTCTGTATCTGGGAATATGTTCTCAGTCCTGGAGACTGCTCCGCCAAGAGTCGAGCACACATTCGAAATGACCGATGAAGGCGTATTTGCTACTCCTGCCATTGAATTAATTGGAGATGCTTTTGCTGATCCAATCTTCATTGGAGAACCGGTCAAGTTTGTTAGAACTAATTATGGAGAAGAAGTAGACGTTATTAGTGATGGACTGGTAATTGGTAGAAACTCCTATAATGGTGGCATTCTAAATGTTCTCGAAGATGATTATGAAAATGGATACAACGGAGGAAGCTACAATGGTGAGCCCACCGGTACAAGCTGGAATGCCGAAGGATGGGATACGCTTTTTGACGTTCCATTTAGAAACTATCTAAATTGGAATGAGGCAATTAATGGCGGAAATAATGCTGGAAGTATTGCTGGTATGGAACTCATCATGCGCGATGACTCTACTGGTAAATATTATGCCATTAAATTCCACACATGGCAGAGTGGCGGGGCTGGCGGAGGATTTAGTTATACACGTAAAGAAATAAATACCAGCATTTATTTCTTCAGGCAAGACGGAGGGGACGACTCTGTTGTTTCTACTGTGGATGAAGTTGGACCAGGACTTTCTCTGGCCAGAGGGTCGGGAGGGGCTCTATTTAACTATGCTTTAGAGGATAACTGGAATAGCGATTACAGCCCTCTTAATACACTATGGAATGCCGAAGGATGGTCTGATTTAAGCAATCTTACTGAGAGAAGCTTCTTGAACTTTGAAACTATTTTTGAAGGAGTTGTCGGTCAACAAATTGAGCAGAGAGAGCTTGTTATGTGGGATACCAATAACAATAAATATTACGGTATCAAATTTGTGTTTTGGCAAAAGGGTGGTGGCGCAAGTTATCCGGGATTCGCCTATGTTCGCAGAGAGATAGACGTCTCTAGGCTTAGAAGTGGAATTAAGTTCGCAGACGGTACAGTTCAGACTACCGCTTATAACGAAAAATCCGCAGGAATTCTTCCTCAAATTATACACGAATTACAAACAGATAGATGGTTTACGCTGTCTGATATGGGCAAACATATTCTCGTATCTCAAAGCGGTACAGACCTAGTAATCCCAGATTATGCCGCTGTTCCATTTCCAATTGGAGCCACAATAACTATTGTCAACGTTTCTGGAGGAAATATCAATATTTTCTGCGATAATGATGACGAAGACAATATCATCTATGGGGCGGGAACTTCAGATTTTGGCACAGATTGGGACATTCCAGATAATGGTGGAGGTAATGTGGTTACACTGATCAAGATTAGACATTATGATAATGAAGGTGGAGTCTTAAGATCTGAGTGGATTTTAAGCGGATCTGGAATTAGTCTGGACTGATAAAATGAGCGTTATACAGCAAGCAATATTAGCATCTTCTTCCAGCCTTTTGGCGGATCAGGGCCTTCCTCTTCCAGGTGATAACTTTCCGGGAACTTCTACAGTCGGTCCCGCAGGAAGCCTTGGGATTCCAGTTACTCCTACTGGATATCAGATTGGAGATACAGTTTCTGGCCATGTTCTTGGCGGAGTAAACTCTGGATTTCTACGCAAGAAATACCTAGGAAACTTTGTTGGGGACCCATCATTTTTTGATGTCGTAACTCCGGTTCATACCATTCTTGATCAAAATGTTAGCTTTGATTTAGTAAGTCTGGCAGATAACTTCACTATGGAGTGGTGTGGATACATAAAGATTGGAGTAACTGGTTTTTACAATTTTTGTTTAAGATCAGATGATCAAAGTGCAATGTGGATTGGAAATGCAGCACTTTCCGGGTCAACCTATGGACCCGGAGGGAATCATCTTATTGACAATATAACATCACAGCAAACTAATGTTCCAGTATACAATGATAATTCGGTTTATCTAGATCAAGACTTCTATTATCCAGTGAGAATTAGAATGCAAGAAATGGGTGGAGCTGAACTTTTAAGATTGTATTATGGGATAGCCGATGGAGTGAATGTACTCCTCGGGAATGTTAGCGGTATAGTCTTTTCTCATACAAATATATCATATAATGGTTTCTAAAAAGGAGATAATATGGCACTAAAATTATTACACCCAGGACTCAGACCACTTGGACAATTTGATCTTCACACTACTGATGTTGGCAAAATTGTTGGAGGAGAGTATGTTGAGATGCAATCAGTTGCCAGCACAGAGAATGCTGCAGCTGACGTTTATCAATATGGAGATCCTTCTACTCCAGGAAATATTGTTAACTTTACCAGGAAATCGAGAGAAATTCCAAATGTTGGAGGACTTGCCGATGAGGGGGGCAAAGAATATGGAACTCTTTCTGGAGACTTAGTGGGCGGAGCCGCCGGAAGGCAAACTCAGTTTGGAGCCTCAGGTGGAGCAGTCATCTTGGGTCCAACCACTGATCGTGCCTCAGGCAAAGTTACTGTTTGGGCACAAACTGGTCTTTACGGAATTGGCGGCTCTGGAGCTGCATTTATAACTGGAGCAGCAACAAACACTCCACTCTATGGCAGACCCACATCTGGCTCTAATCCTGGATTACTTGATCCATCTGCAGCCGCCCCACTTACAAGCTCTTGGGTTGCAACCATGGTAGGATCAATGAGCGACTCCTCTCTTGTTTCGACCAGCAGAAGAGCAGTTGGCGCTTCTCCAGAGGTTGAGTATTACGCCGTATTCTACGTTGGCACCGGTGGTTACGACGCATAATCTAAGCATATTATGCTTATTACCAATGTAAAGGCACGGTATGTACCGTGCCTTTCTTATTTACAAATCGGATAAGTAACAAAAAATGGATTATTAATATTGGGGCGTATATCATACGTATAGGTATCACCAATATAACATAATTCCATATAGCTTTTTTTCTGTAGAAGACCAAATTTAACAGTTACTTGTGGATTATCCTTTTCTTCTGAAAACCAAAAGGAAAATGAAGTATCTATAACCTTAAAGATATCTTCTTCTATATTGTATTCAAGATTATAATTCCAATAATTTCCTGAATCTAAGAAGTGAATATAAAGATAGAGATTTTTAGGGTCTATATAAAAGCAAGCATCTTCGGTTATAAAGAGATTTGCCTGCTCTAAACGCCACCATTGATATTGTATTATATCTAAGATGTTGTCTTCTAAAATATCCTCTTCTTCTTTTTCTTCCTTTATACAACTTAAATTGAATAAGGCGAATAGTAATATGTATTTTAATTTAGAAAGTTTCATTTATTTTATTTGATACCACGCAAGACGCTCTGTCATATGCCCAAATCTGAAAAGTTTTACCCCTTGCTGTCCTGGGAATCCAAATGCCAATTATGGCACTTCCACCTCCATTGGCAGCTGCAAAACCAACTAATCTTAACGAACTGGTAGGAAGTGTTGCGGAGCATCCCGGAATAATAGTTGTGCCAGATCCGATACCAGCAAGAAAGCCAATTGAAGCATTAGGGTTTGCTCCAGAAACAGATAATATATTCAGGGTACTGGCACTTCCAGGAATGATTGGCTCAAGAATCAAGGGGGGCTGTTGAGGCGCTGGAATTGCTCCTGCCGTATGAGTATATGAATCGATCATCGTCCAAAATTGACGATCGCCGCCATCATAAGTCAATGCCCAAAATCCAAAACCCGCCAAACCTTCAGCAACGGCATAATCAACTTTTCTTTCCATAGAATCCAAATCATCAACCCAACGCTGGGAAGTTTGAGAAGGAAAACAATAAGGCGTTTGAGAAACTTGATCAAACAACCTTGAACATCCAGACAACCCAGAAGAATAAACAACCGAATTTGTTGTGCCAGTTGAGACACCGGGAATGGAGTTATTGGTTGTCGCCCACTCACGACCATAAAGTGGCAACCCAATCACAAGTTTGTTATCAGGGGCAAGATAATTACGATAATCTTGAATGGTCCAATCAATAGACCAAATTGACCAAGGGTTTCCACCATAGAGAGGACCAACCGGTCCAGGGTCGCCACCAGACCAGTGATAATCATAACCCATAATAAAAAGTCCATCAGAGTTATTGGCAAGAACATCATAATCCCAAGAACCATTCCAATCAACAGCAGGAGTAGCAATCCAAACTTCTGGAACAACTTGTTTTAGTTCTTGGATAAACAAAATCATATTTTGTCTTTGCGAAGAATCCAAACCTTCAATATCAACATTAACACCGTGGCCCCCAACTTGCGACACAAGAGAAGACAAGTTTTGAACTGCTGTTTGCCGAAGAGCAGAAGAAGATAAAACGGCATTTGTTATTGAATCAGAGAACGAAGTAACGGTCAAATGAATTTTTACATTCCAAGGAGAACCAAGAGCAATAGCGTTTGGGGCATTATTCAACCAGCGACTTTGATTTGCAAGACCACCGTTTGCTTGCAGTTCAACAGAGAAGATTGCCACATGGGTCATTTGATCCCACTGGATTGTATCCAACCCAGAGCCCCAATAAGGCCAAAACCCATAAACAACTTTATTTGGAACATCACCAACGGCACGAATGGGCGCTGGCGGTGGATTGTTTGCCACGGGCAATTGTTCTTGGTTTTTGTTTCCGCCTTCAATGCCGAATCCTGCACATGACATTAGAAGGGATAATAAAATAAACATTTTTTCTCGCAAAAATTAAATAAAACCTAACTATACTATTCAATATTAATTGAATTGAATTCCATTCTCAATCAAAAATTTTCTTATATCCCAATGAGAAATTAGAAGTCCACCATAATATGGATAAGCAGCAAAAATAATTCCAGCAGCTTTTCCATCTGGAGTTAAGACAGGGCTTCCGCTATGTCCTTTCATAATTTTCAAAGAAACTAATTTCAAATTGTTCTGAAGAGAAAAGAGTGTAAACTTGTTTTGCGGTAAAGCAATTTCTCCAGATATCATTCCCTCTAGTATGATCGGGAAATCGCCACCTGGAGCGCCAATAACATATACCTCATCTCCCATGACAATATTCTTGCTATCACCTAAAATTTCTATAGGATCAGAATATCCTGGGACTTTGATTACGCATAAGTCATATGAAGGATCTGTTTTTACTATTTCAAAAACTGAAAATCCATAAAAAACATTAATAAAATTATGTTCAACATCTTCTAAGGCTAAAAAGCTAGAATCATTAATTTCTCTGCAGAAATGATCATTAGTGAGAACCAGAGAATAGAACGCTCCATCTTCCTGGCCGGAATATATGGAAAATCCTGTGGCAGAAAGTGCAGCAATCTTTTTGCCTTGAGGTTGCTTTATAAATAAATTAAGCTTATAAACAGAGCTGTACTTTTCCTTCCATCCCTGATTGTTTTGATAAATATTTTCTACTTTGCTATCTGAAGCAGCCGACAGTATAATAATCGATAGACAAAGCAAGAGGGTTTTTATAAATTTCATATCGACCTCCTAGTGCCATCTAATGGGGTTTAAATTTCTAATACTATTAGAAATATATATGTGACTGCAATTTTAAAATAACAAAATGTAACTATACATATTATGTATAATAAATAATAAATATTGGACCTACTTTAAATAATTAAGGAAATATAATGGCAGATTATAGTGTTTATCCCATAGCTATCGACGGGTATGCTCAGCTTCCACTTCAAATAGATAAAAAGTCTGCAGTAAACGCAGAGAGTGTTAATCGTTTGAGATCTGCCATAGTTAATATCGAGAATACCCTGGGTGTTGCTCCACAGAGTTCTGATATCTATGGTGATTTCGATAATGTTGATTCCAGACTTTCTAGCCTTGAGACTATTGTTAACTCTGGTGGCGGCGGAATTCCAAATCCAATTCCAAATGATGAAACCCTAAATTTTGGAGATAATTCTGAGTTTAAAATTGGAAGACTTACAGAGGTTACTTTTGGCTTTCCGTTTACATCAGTTGTTCTGGGCTCTAATCCGCTTGAATCTGATACAATTTCTGATAACGATACAACCACTACCATTTTTATGGGAACCAGAAATGTAACATATTCTGGAAGTGGAACGGGAGGGACTGGCGATATAAATATTATCACAGGAGAGGCACAAGGTGATGCAGGCTCTTCTGGCGGCAGAACTGGTTCTATCCAAATCAAGACTGGCGGATTTGCTGATGGCTCCGGAACTGCAGGTCAATCAGGAAATGTGCAAATTCAAACTGGCTCATCAGACTCTGATGATACTGGGACTATTGAGTTTATCACCGGCTCATCGTCACCTGGAGCCTCTGGAGATATAAGCTTCGAAACTGGAGATGGCTTTGATGCTGGAGACTTTGCAGTAACAACTGGAAATTCACAGGGTGGTGCTTCTGGTAATATTGTATTTCAGACCGGTTCAGGTGGCTCAAGCCCCGGTGCAATTGGTGGCAATATAACATTTGAGCCAAACATCTCACCGAATCCGGGGGCTATAATATTTAATGGAGGAATTCAACCCACTGTATTGACTCCAGGTGTGCCAAAAGATGTCCCAGGTGTTCCAGCGGTTTTCAACGTACAGATATACGCAACTGGTCCATTTGATACAACAAGAACCATAACTCCAAGATTTGATGGACAAATTGACATGCTGCTCGTTAGAAATGTTGCCGCAGGAGTTGGAGCTACCCTTTCTGTATCTATTAATGGAAGTAGCGTTACTGCAAATGGAGGGGTTGCAGGACCACTTACACAGGGCGTTGATCTTACTCCTAACGTCCAATTTCTGCCAGAACTTGCCTTCTTTAATACAGACTTTTCTGCCGGAGATCCTATCACGGTAAACTTTAATACTAACGGAACCGGAGGCTCGCAAGGGGCTACGGTAGTCATGTATGTTAGTGCAAGATAATTTGAAAAAGCCCCAAGATGCAAGAAGCAAAAATAAAAGTTGATAATAATTCATTTATTAAGCTATCAAGATATTCATCTAAGCTCAAGCTATTGATGCAAGTCGAATCTGGTGGAACTGCATATTTAAGCTCTGTTCTTCTGGATTCAGAAACTCTGGATAAGCTTATATCAAATTTGTTAAAAATTAAAGCAGATATTAATGCCAAAGATTGATTGCTCCAAAAAATGTAGAATGACATCGGCCATACGAGAATCTGAATTCTGCAGCCAGTCAGCAGATATGTCAGGAGACTCCATCAAATATGGCTGCTCAGTTAACATGTCTGGATTGCCTAAGGAAAGATTACAATTTTTGTCTTGCGAGCTTTGGGATTTGGGTCTTAAAGATAGTTGTAATACTTGTAATTTAAAATGTATAAATAATCAAAATCCCGCTTTTGCCAAAACACTTGAAGAAAGAAGGAAACTAGAAAATTTAGTAGATACTTTAAAGCCAAACATGTTTATGTATGGCATTAATGCAGAACAAGTAGATAAAATATCTAAAACATACACTGATAATGGGGGAAATCCTCTAGGTAAAGAGGCGATAAAAGCTGCTGGCTTTGCAAACAATGCTTTAAGCGCAATTTTAAGTGGTAAAAATATTAATTTATCTTATTTTGGTCTTTATGCCCAAAGAGCTGCAAATTTAGCTAAAAATATGAAAAACAATAAAAAAAATTAATTCATTAATACTAATCATTTATTATATAATTAGGAGATCATCATGGGTTGTGGATGTGCAAAAAAGATTTCTATGTCAAAGGCTAAAGAGAAGCCTCAGACCACCAATTCAACAGTTAAGCAAGCCTCTGATCCACAGGCTGCAAGAAAAGTTCGTGTTTCTAAACTGGTTGCTATTCCAGGGAAGAAAATTAGATAAGCTTTAAAGTAAACTTCCAGGAGGAAGGTTGCTAAAAAAAGAGCATCTTGAAGAACTGGAAGCTTGGGCTATCTCCAAGGGGTATAGCGTCTATATCGAAAAAGATGGCGATGACTCCATAGACTTAGAATCTAAGATAATTCTAATTAATTCTGCTTTATCATTAGATACTAAAATTATGACCCTATCGCATGAATGTGGTCACATTTTGGTGCATGAGAATGATGCGCTTGGCATCAGAAAGCTTTCTATGTCTGGAGATAAAAAGACCAAAATAAGCAAGGTCTTTACCGTAATCGAAGAGATCGAGGCATGGAAGAGGGGATATTCACTCTGCAAAAGGCTTGGCATCCCTATAGAAAGAGATAGATGGGAACGTGCGGTTGCGAGCGCGATTGACAAGTATATGAGATGGGCAACTCAGAAGTAAATAAATTAGTTCTCAAATAAATCATCATCCGCCATAGACATCTGTAGATCTGTCTCGGATAGGAGATTTACTTTGTACTTTAAATTTAAAACGTTCCTTTTTTTGAGGACACGGCTCAGCATGCGATTAACTTCTTCTACAGCCGCATCCTTTTCCTCGGCACCCACCAGAACTAGTGCGGATAGTTGAATATCTAGAAAAAAGTTTTCATCATCGCTCATGAGCACCTCTATAAATATATAGAGTTATTCGTAGAGTTAGTATTATAAAATAGGAGATAAAATGGCAAATCAGAAAGTTAAAATTAAATTGCTAGATTCAAAGGCAAAGATCCCAGTTAGAGCTCACGATACAGATTCTGGATATGATCTAGAATTTATCGGATTTGAAAAAATCGAAGGAGATGTTATCTTCTTTAAGACTGGAATTACCCTTCAGCCTCCCAAGGGGCACTACTTTGAGGTAGTCCCAAGAAGCTCTATTTCAAAACTTCCTTTAGCTATGGCTAATTCAGTCGGCGTAATTGATGAGGCATATAGAGGCGAAATTTTGGTTCCAGTGAGAATTTTACACAAAGATCAAGGTGAACCTAGGGTTAACCTAAATCCCAGCGGAATTGTATCAATTTTTGGAATTAGACCACAAACCATGGAGGCCTTGGCATCGCTAATTCTGAAGAATAAGCCAGTTCTATTCCAGGCTATTCTTAGAAAAAGACTAGATTGCGATTTCGTCCTAGAGGAAGATTTAGATTCCACCGATCGACAAGATGGTGGATTTGGAAGTACAGACAAATAACCGGCTAATATTAAAAGATAAATTAGAGGATTCACCTCTAGCTCTTTTATACAAGCGAGGTTATCGATGAAGACAACTTTCATTGAACTGCAGTCTGTCTTGGCTGAACAAAAAGATTCCAAGGCAAATAAATTTTTGAATTATGTTCAAATTAAATACTTTGACGATAAGAGTAACTTTATGAACGTATCGGAAGCCTTAGGTTTCTTAGATGCCTTTGACAGTGAAGAGCTAAAGAAGATTTTAAAACAAACCACCAGGGTTTAAGTCGAAAAAACATTTGGGCCAGGAAGTTCGTTGACAACTTCCTGGCCGTTCTTATTTATATACGGAGGAGGCGATATGGCCTTAGTTTTAATTGAGTCACCAAACAAAATTTCTAAGCTACAGAAGATTCTAGGACCTGGATATAAAATTATGGCATCCGTTGGTCACGTTATGGATCTAGCGAAAAGTAAAATGGGAATTAACACTGATACCTTGGAACTGGAATACAAAGTTAACCCAGATAAAAAAGATATTGTAAAAAATATCAAAGCTGAAGCCAAAAACCATGATGTTATTTACTTGGCTACTGACCCTGATCGTGAAGGAGAGGCTATCGCCTTTCACCTCTCCACTCTGCTTCCATCTACTGGAGTAACTGTTCATAGAGTGAAGTTTAACGCCATTACCAGCGAGGCAGTTAAAAAAGCTATGAAGAACCCTGGAGTTCTTGATTCCAGCCTCTATGATGCCCAAAGAGCTCGTAGAGCCATCGATAGGTTAGTGGGATTCAAGGTAAGCCCAGTCATGTGGAACAAGGGGATGGTGGGAACGTCTGCCGGTAGAGTTCAATCTGTTGCTTTAAGGCTGATTGCAGATAGAGAAAAAGAAATCAAGGCATTTAAACCAGAAGAATATTGGACCCTAGAAGTGGAGACCGACAAGGATTTTACAGCTGAATTTTGGGGAGTTGACAGCAAGGATTATCCACTTCCAGATCAAGCTTCTGTCGATGCTGTAGTAGCAGCCATCAAGGCTTCTGGAAAGAAGTTGAAAGTAGTTGATTATCAAGCAAAAACTAGAAGCAGAAAAACTGCTCCACCATTTACAACATCAACCATGCAGCAAGCTGCCTCCAACTCTTTTGGATGGGGAGCGAAGAAGACTATGTCTGTTGCTCAAGATCTTTTCGGGCACGGTCTAATTACTTATCACAGAACCGATAGCACTAGAGTGGAGCCCTCTAAGATTCAGGAGTTAAGAGATAAGGTTGAGCAAACTTATGGCAAGAAGTACCTTTCACCATCCGTCATCAATTATGGCCCTAGTGATGGCTCTCAGGACGCCCACGAGGCTATCCGACCAACTTATGATACCCCTGTTAGCGCGCTCTCTAAAGACGAAAAGAGGCTGCTTACGTTGATTGAAAATCGTTTCATGGCCTCTCAGATGGCAGATGCGGAGTATGATCAGGTTTCGGTAAGGTTGGAGGTTCAAGATACAAAAGCCTATTGCTTCAAACAGACTGGTAGCATTCTGACTTTTGATGGATTTTTAAAGGTTTATGGTGAAGTTAAAGAAGATTTGATTCTTCCTCAGATGAAAATCGGAGATGAATTTGGTTGGAAAGCCCTCAATACTCAGCAGCACTATACCAAGCCTCCTCCCAGATATTCTGATGCCTCTATTATCAAAATCTTAGAAAAAGAAGGGGTGGGACGACCCAGCACTTATGCTTCGATTTTGGAAACCCTAGAGGAAAGAAAATACACGGAAAAGAATGGCAAATCACTCGGAGCTACAGAGATTGGAATTATGGTCTCAGACTTTTTGACTGAGAGATTTCCAGAGATTGTAGATACTGGATTTACTTCTGATATGGAATCTAAGCTAGACCAGATGGCTGATGGCAAAGTTGAATTTAAAGAATTTGTAAAAGAATTCCTTACATCACTAGATGATATGCTAACAAAGGCAACTTCATCTCAAATGCCCGTAGCATTTGAGGTGGAACATAGCTGTCCCAAGTGCAGCAGTAATATGATCAAGAAGATATCTAAGCACGGTCCTTTCTTAGGCTGTAAGAATTGGCCAGCTTGCGATGGAGTTTTGACTATTGCTGGAGAAAAAAATGCCAATGAAAAAGTTGAAACAGGCCATTCTTGCCCAAGTTGCTCTAACATTTTAATCCTCAGAAAGGGAAAGAATGGAGATTTCTTTGGCTGTAAAGCTTATCCTAACTGCAAATATACGGCTCCAGTAGGAGAGGACGGAAATCCCGGAGAGGCAAAGAAAGCTGCACCGAAAGACACCGAAGTTAAGTGTCCCAAGTGTAAAAAAGGACATATGCAAGAGAGAACTGGTAAATTTGGAAAATTTTACGGATGTTCAGCGTATCCTAAGTGTAAAAATATCATGAAATCTATAGAGGATGCGTCTATTAATCAAACAGAATAAAATAGGTGATTGTGTATGTCTAGTAAATTTATAGAATTTTTTACTGACGGAATAGAAGCTTCAATTTCTTTGCAAGGCCTATCTGTAGATAAATTGGTAAAAGTGTATTTAAGCCAATTATTAGCAGATTCAATTGATTTGGGTTTAAATATAGTAAATTCATCCTCTGTAATACCGGAGCTATACTTTAAAGCACTTGATTCTGATACTATAAATGAGAGAAACTCTTATCTTAAAATGATTGGAGATTTATCGTTAATTAAACTGGGTATGTTTCCGGAAAGCATACCTAGAGAAATGGTGAGACCATCATTCTATAGAAATATGGGGTTGGATGCCTTTAGCATTATTGCTGATGAAAAATTAATTTATAGAAAATTAGCAATAGCATATGATGATTGCATCTCAGTTCTTCATGGATATAAAAAATCTTCTGATATTAATAATATTCCTAACCTATATGAGTTCTGGAAAATTACTGATAGTAAATTTGCATTTAAAAGATTAGTCAATTTAGGCTTTCAATTTTCTTATTGGAACAATATAAATATAGAGGAATAAATGTCAAAGGATAAATACTTACAAACGCATTCTATGGAGGTCATTGGCGTATCCAGTGACTTGAATATATCTAGTGAAAATGATATAAATATTAATACAACTAATGCTTTAGATATTCAATCTTCTGATATTAATCTTTATTCTTCTAATGATATTTCAATAGACACTGTAAATAATCTAACTATAACCTGTGATACATTTGATCTTAATGCAAATCAAATCAACTTCAATGGCGGAGGGGCTCTAGACGTAGACCCGACCATTGGATTGGCTTATACTTCTGAGATTGAAATTGTGGTTATGAATTCCGCAATGGAAGGCGGCTGGACAGTATCTGCGGAGCCTGGAGATTCAGGCACTGTAATCGGACACTTTGGTTCGGATGGATTTTCTATAAGAAACAAATCTGGTGGAAACCTTTCTAATCTTGTTGCAAGTAGACCTTTGAATATCGGCATTGGACCCAATGCAACTTATAAGATCAAAAGGCTTCAAATAACGATAGATTCCGGATCAGTTCCAGATGCAGATTTGAAATTACAAGTTGTAGAGTGCCCTATTGCAGGCACCTCAACTATCGCAATTCTAGAGATTGATGGCACCAACTCTACCGGATCAGCAACTGCAGATTACACCATGGACTTTGATAATTACACTTATTTTGCGAGAATATTTTATGGTGGAACAATTTCAAATAACTCAATTACTCCAGCCGTGACAAGATTTAAGGTAACCATATCTAAGACTCACGTTGAATAATAAAACTTAGATAACTTATCAGCTATTGCACTACTAGCCCAGCTATCAGGTTTGATTTTGCATTCAAAACCCTGAGAAGTTACCATTATTTGAAGTTCTTTTTTAAAATCTGCACTTTTAGATTTTTTAGAGTCTGTACCTACATCTAGGTGAATTGATATTTTATTAGAGAAAAGCTCTTCCACAGAAAGTGCTAACTCTAAACTTTTTATTGCTTCTCTAAGAATTTTAGCTCTAAGAGTAGGGATAGATACCATATCGACCACCTCTCTGGTATAAAAGACTTTAGACCTTTGCACTCCAGTTTTATAAAAGCATAAACATGTGATCATGGATATTTCGCCCCTAACATTCTGAGAATCAGTCCCTACGAAAAGATCCAATCCTAATTTTTCCAATTCCTTTAGGTGCATTAAAAATTCTTCATAGCTTACGTCTTGATGTTCCAGGTCTTTTATTTTTATTTCCGACAGCATCTTAACTCCAGCTATATAATTATACCAGGTATCATAGAATCATGAAAACAAAACTATCTACTGATGAGTTCATAAAATATATAGAAATAAAGAAAAATTCTTTTTTATTAGAAAAAAATCTTTCAAGAAAAGATAAATTAAAAAGGATTATTCTTTCGGAGATTGATTGGTTCATTAGAAAGGTCAGACCAGATAAGTCTTTTAAACTTTGGGCAAATCAAATTCTAAGGCAAATTAATAGCTAATATTTTTATAATATTTATAATAATATTATGATTATAATGGGAAGGCTCCATGGAAAGAATTACAAAGATAGCATCTATGTTTAGACAAGCTGCAGCTCCAGCTACAGATTCTCTGAAAAAAGTTAGCAAAAATATGAGATATCATATTGAAAATCAAATTCCAATTGCAGAAAATATTTTTAGAGTTGGTTCTGATTCTTATTTTGAACTAATTAAAGAAGCTAGAGAGCTTGCTGAGAATGGTGAAGCTTACTTTTCAGACTACGACCTTGACTTTATAGATTCTGATTTAGGTAAATTTGCAGAATACAATGGAGAAATGGTACCATTAGATCTTCCATTTGCTGAAGATGAAGAGCTATCAAAAGAAGCTGCAGAATTTAAAGGCAAAAAAGTAGAATTAGGAAAACCCAAGCGTGGCGGTTCTAAAAAGTTTTATGTTTACGTAAAATGCGGAGATAGAGTAAAGAAGATCTCATTTGGCGATCCAAATCTATCATTAAAGATATCGGATCCCGAAAGAAGAAAGTCTTTTGTGGCCAGACACAAATGTCATCAAAAAAATGATAGATGCACTGCTGGATATTGGAGCTGCCGCATCGGACGTTATACGAATTTAACGGGTGCAAAAAAGAGCTACACCTGGTGGTGATTTGATTGCCATTGTATTTACAATAATTTTGATAATTTTTATCAGGAATAATAAATGAAGAAAGAATTACACTTAGAGATTCTACCTTATAAAAAAGGAGAACTTCATCCGGTCATGTCAGAGGATACAATCAAATATCATCGAGACAAATTAGCCGCAGGATATGTTAATCGCTTTAATTCTGGTGAGGGAGACGCCAACTTCAACGAAGCCGGAGCTTTTCTTCATAATATCTTTTTTCCACAATTAAAGCCTCCAGTCGGAAGAAACCTACCACATGGAATTTCTCTTGAGGTTATTGAAAATAAATACAAAACTTATGATGCCTTTAGGGAAGCCGTAAAATCTGTAGCCATGAAGATTCAAGGATCAGGTTGGGTTTATATGGATTGCTCAGGAGAGATTAAGACAATTAAAGATCATCAAATTAAACCCAAGATTGCGCTACTAATTGATTGGTGGGAGCATGCTTGGGCTTTAGACTATCAGCACGATAAGGCAAAATATCTTGATAATATCTGGAAAATTATTAACTGGGATGTAGTTAATGATAGGTTGAATACTAACTCCGGAAGACTTAAAATAGGAAGAGACACATCTATTGCTGAGGATTTGATCAAACTTGCAGATCATTTGGACATACTAAATCTTTCTGATGAAGCTCTTTTTGTAGATGAATTAATCAAGGAAGCTGCCAAATTGCCCTTTGGTTATCTCGGAGTTTTTTTGAATGAAGAAAGCAAAAAAGATCTTAAAGATTGGTGGACAGCAAAGACTGGAAAACCCCTTTTAGATAAAGAATTTTGTCATCATATGACAATAAAATTTAAACCTTCTGCAGATGATTTGCAACAGCACGAACTTGGAAAAGAAGTTGAGATCAAAGTTATCGGATGGGAAGGAGACGATAAGGGTCAGGCTGTTTCGGTGAGTGGATATGACTCTGCAAATAGAATACCTCACATAACAGTTTCTACAGCAGAAGGTATCGGTCCAAAATATTCTAACGATTTACTTGAATCTAACGTTCAAAACGTAGATGATGGTCCAAATTTAATTGGGAACATTGGATTCTTCTTAGATAAAGAAAAGAAAATTATTTATGATAGCAAAGAATTATCACAAGATCTAACCAAAGAAGCCGCAAAGAAGAAAAAGCAGTCCAAAAGAACCCCAACAAAGCCTGAGTTATGGACTCGTGCAAAGGCTAAGGCAAGAGCTAAATTTGACGTTTGGCCAAGTGCTTATTGCGTTCCCTTAGATTATCAGGCTTTAACTAGAACTGGATGGAAGAATTATCCTGAATTAAATATTGGTGAAGAAATACTTTCATATGATATGAATAGCGATACACTAAAATGGTCTTCCATACAAAATCTGCACTTTTATAATGATGCAGACACGATAGATATGGTAAAACCTGGGCATAATTTAAAGATTACATGTACACCAGAACACAAGTGGCTTTACTTTGGGAATTCCATATCTACAGAAATTAATATGGAAAAAGCAGAATTGATATATTCTTTAATTCAAGAACTTAAAGATAAAAAGATTACATTCGCAAAGGCAAAAGAAAAATGCCCACCAATACAGGGGTACTTTAGAAGATACAGTCATCTTACATTTGATGAATTTGTAGCAAATTCCAAATTGTCTCGTGGCGGAACTAGATTGATAGAGGCGAAAAATTTGCCGGAAAATGGAATGCTACTAACAACTGCGAGACTTGATAGCTCATACGAGTCATATAAACATGAAAAAATGCACAAATATGAATCATCAATGGTGGAAAAGGTTTTACAATACTCTGCAGATCAATTAGATGCCTTTTTTAATGCAGCCATTATATATGATGGAAATCAAGCAAAAATAAATGGCCTTGAAGTTGGTAGATATGGCTTTAAACAAAAATGTAAAGATCATGGTGATGCCTTTGAGTTGGCTGCATTTATGACCGGAAGAAACATCAGAAGAAGCAACCCTAATAGCCAAGGAATATACAACTATTCTGTCGTAGATAGAAGGTACATACCATTGACTGCTATCACAATTAAAGAAGGCAAAAAACAGGATGTTTGGTGTCCTCAAACAGAGTATGGAACATGGGTTATGAGGGGTGATGACAGAATCATGATAACAGGAAATTCAGTTGGATATGCTCTTAAAGAGTACAAAAGAATGGGTGGCGGCTGGAGAGGTAAGAAGCCAACAAAATGAAGATACCAATTTTTATTATATCAGAAAAATTTACTAAAACATTTTCAATTTTTATAGATATATATGCAATAACTCTTTTTCCATTTATTATATCAAAAGAACAATTAAATGAAGAAGTAAAAAATCACGAATCAATTCATATTCATCAACAAAAAGAATTATTTTTAATCTTTTTTTATCTGTTATATGTTTTATTTTTTACTATTAATTATTTTAAATTTAGAGACACCAAGTTAGCTTATCTAAAGATTCCATTTGAGGTTGAAGCCTATAAAAATCAGGAAGATTTAGAGTACCTAAAAAATAGGAAATTCTATTCTTGGACAAAGTATATTAATAATGATTAAAAATGCAATTTTAAAAAAACTTAAAAGAAAAAATAGAGAAAAAGGAAAAGAAGATCGCTTAGAATGGGCCTTAGTCTCTAAGTCCAATCCTAAGAAAATTCTAAGATGGTTTGGTCCGCAGAAACCAAGTCATGAAAAAGTGATTCAAGAAGAAAAAAGAATTCATTCATTTGGTTCTACAAATATGGGAGATAACGTGATTAAAGATTTAATTACCTTAGCAGATCATCTTGATAATATCGGCCTAATAAAAGAAGCTGATTTTTTAGAAGAGGTTATCAAAGAAGCTGGAAAGAAAAACAAAAAACCATCCAAAAAACAATTAGAGGTTTTCGATGTTGATAAAGATGGAAAACCTTTTGAAAAAGAAGACTTTAAACTATTGAGAAAAAAATCAGAGGCAAAAATGAATAATCATTTACTTTTAAAAGAGCTTGTTACATTTGCAAATCATCTAGATTCTAAAGGTTTAGTAAAAGAAGCTAATTTTGTTGATTCTTTAATTAAAAAAGCTCAAGCTGAAAAGGCAAATGTTAAAACTAATTATCAAGTTGGCAGAGGAGATTCTTGGTCGAGAATTACCAGCATGTATTCTCCCGGAAGAACTCCAGAGGAAAATGCAGCATTAAATAGAATGTCAGTGACCGATGTTCTCCAGCCGTGCCAGGTAATTACCATATGGACTCTACCTGAGGCGGAAGGACTAGCGAATAGACCTGGTTGCAACTGAGTATATTATGAAAGCTCCAAGGAGAAGGTTATCTCAATTTGAAAAACATCAGATTTTAGCATCTGATGATTCTGATAATATGGTTAAAACTTCTGAACTGGATCGTTGGTTCAAGGAAAAGTGGGTAGATATTTCTAAGAAGAAAGATGGAAAACACCCTCCCTGCGGAAGGTCTGATGCAGACAAGGGCAAATACCCTAAATGCAGACCTTCCAAAAGGGTGACAAAACAAACTCCAAGAACATCTAAAGAGCTTTCATCATCTCAAAAGGCAAGTGCTGTTAGAGCAAAAAGAAAGGTTGAGAAAAAACCATCAAAGCCTGCCGGAGGGAAAGCTAGAAAGCCAAAGGTAGCTCCAGCTCTCAAAAGAAGAGCTTATGACTCCAGAATATCTCAGCTAGTTAAGATTGCAAGATTTTCATCTATAAATTATTTTTATAAAATCGCAGTCTCTCAGGATACAGAAAATATCTCTGATAAAAAATTTGGGGCACATCCTCTAGAGCTGGCCGTAGCACTAGGTCTGCTAAATCCTGAGGCCCTAGATGTTTTGAGGGGGCATGGAATAGAAGAAGGTGAATTGGTAGAACTCCTTGAAAAATTGCAAGAGGCAGACTCTCCGGGTAGCTCTCATCTTCTAAGGTAATAATTAAGTCATTAGATGAAAACATTAACTAATTTAAATGCAGAATACCTTTCTCCGAACCAATTAAGAGATAAGAGTTGGTACAAAACTGCTGACGGTTCAGATTTATGGTATTACTGGCTAGATAAAATTCCGGGAATGAAGGATGTACCTAACGATGTAGATGAGGCACTGAGGGAGCTTGTCAGCCTTCTTTCTAGTCAAGGATATGCGACTCTTCCGTCTTGTGAAGGTCATGTATTTTCTGATTCCGAAGCCGATCTAATCTTACAAAAACTTCTTAATGACCAAGATAAAATAAATAATAAAGGTTTGGAATTAATTAATACAGAAGATTTTCAAGATAAAATTTTATTCAAAAATTCAAATTATAAAGTTCCATTTAATGATTCTTCAGAAATAATTCAGGAAAAATACTCCGGATATTTTGGATTTGAAATACCTGATGAAAAATTATTAAGATCTATTTATTCTGAAATTTCATCTATAGATGAAGATATTCAAGCTGACTTGGATGGCTCTAGGATAGATATTTATATTGAATCAAAAACTCAAGCAAAACAAAAAGAGCTCTGGTCCGAAGTTACTCAGATTATTGAGGATGAGATTTCTAATTTCAAAAAAGAATCTAGATATTTATCTTTAGAGGAATTATATAAATTTGCATCAGACCCAAGGGTTGGTACGGGCAAAAAACCCAAAGGATCTTCTCGTAGGCTATATACCGATGAAAATCCGAAAGATACTGTTCCTGTCAAATTCAGAACTGTGTCAGATATCCGAGAGACACTTTCTAGATCAGATTTTAAATCAAAATCACACAAGCGGCAATCCCAGATTATTAATCTTATTCATCAGAGAGTAAGAGCTGCCTATCAAAATGCTAAGGATAAAGAGACAAAAGCAAGGCTAAAGAAAGCCCTTGATTATGCCGAAAAGAAAAAACAACAATCCAAAGAAAAGACAAAAAGGATGCAAAGAAAGGCATCTTTAAAATTGTTAAAAAAACAAAGTTCTTAAAAGAGTATAATTAATCATGCCATCTGGAATATCTTTAATTATAGTTAATACTGGAAAGACTAATGGTCCAGTTATAATTAAAGATGTTAGAGTAAGTACTGGTACATCTGGTGCTAAAAAAAATGTACCTATATCTATTCCTACTACCGGATTTATTGAATTAAACTTTACTGATGATGTTGCGAAATCTCTTGAAAGCGGATCTATTAGAAAGTCAATTTCAAATGGTGAAATAGAAACATCATTTCAAACCAGCAAATCTTTTCAGCAATCCGTTGTAATCACCGGGAGTGGAGCTGGTGCTACCGGCCCCACGGGACCAGCTGGTCCAACAGGGGCAACCGGACCTACAGGACCTCCTGGTAGCGGCCCAACAGGACCTACAGGACCTCAAGGATCAGTTGGAGCAACAGGTCCACAAGGAGCTACCGGTCCTACCGGACCCGCTGGGATAATTGGAGCAACTGGCCCTGCTGGAGCAACTGGCCCTGCTGGAGCAACTGGCCCTGCTGGAGCAACTGGCCCTGCTGGAGCAACTGGCCCTGCTGGAGCAACTGGCC